>OGHF01000482.1_pt1 | contig 27094 bp, 19 predicted proteins | sample 1571481 | NCBI WGS metagenome assembly OGHF01 (sample SAMEA2581952, study PRJEB24529) | metagenome | biome: Human gut stool | place: China | collected 2011
GTTTGTGCCAGTCCGGCTTCTGTCACCATGCCGGCAGCTTTCATGGCACGGGTGGCAGCCACACTCTCCTTCCAGGCTTTTTCGGTAGCTGTTGCAATTTCATATTGGGCATCGAGCATCAACAACGTGTAATACGCGTTTGCCACCGATGCCACCAATTGTGTCTGTACCGCCTGTTCATATTCCCGGCTTTGCAGAAGCGCAGCTTTCGCACCCCGTTTGGCATTGGTCAGACGTCCGAAGAGATCGATCTCCCATGAAGCAGTAGCAGGCAACGAATAAGTCTTGGTAGCCTTTGCGCCGTCAAAACTACTGATAGAACCTTCCGGCGCCAAAAACAGAGACGGCAGATAAGAGAGTTTGGAAGTCATCAAGGCCGCTTCCGCTTCTTTCACCCGCAATTGGGCTGTCTGCAAATCGGTATTACGAACCAACGCCGAATCAATCAATGTCTGCAAAAAAGGATCGGAAAAAACTTCCCGCCACGCCAGATTGCCAAAGTTGGCAGTATCGGCTGTCTGGGCAGCACTCTCATCAGTGCTGCCATACAGTCCGTCCGGTACTTCCGAAACAGGTTTATATTTGGAATAGATGCCGCAACTGCTCAATGTAAAAGCAACGGCTACAAACAATAAAATTTGTTTTCTCATATTTCGTATCTTCATAATTAGCTCTATTTATTATTCTTTTCCGGCTTCCCTTTTCTCCCGGTCACTTTCCTGCTTTTCTTCTGCAATCTGCCAATCCTGAGACGGTTCGGCCTGCACGGGATGCAGCTTTTCCTGAAGCCATTGGAAAGCAATGAAGAGCGAAGGTACAATGAAAAGCAATGCCAACGTACCGACAAACATACCGCCTACGACACCGGTTCCCAATGAACGGTTACCGTTGGCTCCTACTCCACTGGCTACCACCAGAGGGAAAAGACCGAATATCATTGTCAACACTGTCATCAAAATAGGACGGAAACGGGCTTTGGCTGCACTCACGGCAGAAGCGATCAGCCCCATACCGGCCTTACGACGTTCGGCTGCATACTCTGTCAGCAAGATAGCGGTTTTGGCAAGCAAACCGATCAACATGATAAGCCCTGTCTGCAAATAGATATTGTTCTCCAGTCCGAATATACGGGCAAAAAGGAAACTACCCATCAGACCGCACGGCACACTGAGCAACACGGCAAACGGAATGATGAAACTCTCATAAAGGGCACTCAGAATGAGATAAATCATCAGGAAGCAAATGGCAAAGATGATAATTGTAGTACCGCTCTGCTGATTTTCCTCACGGGTAATACCTCCATAGTCATAGCCATATCCCTTAGGCAAGGCTGTTACGGCCGTCTCCTGTACGGCACGCATGGCATCACCCGTACTGTATCCCTCGGCCGGCATGGCATTCACTGCAATAGAATTGTACATATTGAAACGGCTCAACGTTTCGGCGCCATACACACGGGTTAAAGTCACAAACTGACTGAGCGGTGCCATCTCTCCATTGGACATGCGTACAAAAGTATTGTCCAACGATGCCTCATCCAGACGATATTTAGGATCGGATTGTATCATCACTTTATAAACCTTCGAGAAACGATTGAAGTTGGATACATATTGTCCGCCGTAATATCCTGATAAAGTACTGAGTACCTGATCGGCAGTGATGCCTGCACGTTTACACTTTGAAGGATCTACCTCTACCATCCACTGCGGATAGCGCACATCAAATGTGGAGTAAGCCATAGCAATCTCCGGACGCTGGTTCAATGCCCCCAAATATTGCTGGGTAGTGGTAAAGAATTCGTTGATATCACCGCCCATCTTATCCTGCATATGGAGTTCCAGCGCATTACCCATACCGTAACCCGGAATCATACCCGGCGAAATAGCGAAGACACTGGCATCCTTGATATCGGCCGTACGACCGTACACCTGACCGATGACTGCCTGTACATTATCCTCGTCATTCGGACGTTCGTCCCACGGTTTCAGTTTGAGAATCAACATACCGAACGAGCTTCCCTGTCCTGCCAGCAATCCGTAGCCGGCCACTTTCTGCACGTGCTTAATCTGCGGAATATCCATCAGACGCTTTTCGATGCGTTCCATCACTTCGTCGGTCGTAGTCAGCGAACTACCGGCCGCCGTACTTACATTGACGAATACCACACCCTGGTCTTCGTCCGGCACCAGACTGGTCTTCGTCGTGTTCATCAGGAATACAAGCAACACTACGGAGCAAACGAGCAGCGACCATGCCAGCCATCTGCGTTTGATAAAGATCAGTACCACATTCTTGTATTTCTCTATCAGAATATCGAAAGCCGAATTGAATGCTTTACGGAAACGTGCCGCAAAGTTATTCTTCTGTGTGCCGTCTTCATTGATATAAGGTTTCAGCAGCAACGCACACAATGCCGGACTCAGTGTCAACGCATTAATAGCGGAAATACCAACGGCAACCGCCATCGTCAGACCAAACTGGGTATAGAACGTACCGGAAGTACCGCCCATGAAGGATACCGGAATAAATACTGCCATAAACACCAGCGAAGAGGTGATAACAGCATTACTGATACCTTTCATCGCATCGATACTTGCCATATAGGACGACCTGTACCCCACGTCGAAGCGTGCCTGCACCGCCTCGACGACAATAATGGCGTCGTCCACCACCGTACCGATGACGAGCACGAGCGCAAACAGCGTGAGCAGATTGATACTGAATCCTGCCAGCGCCATGAAAGCAAACGTACCGATGAGCGAAACAATGACTCCCACCAGAGGAATCAGCGTAGAACGGAAGTCCTGCAAGAACACATATACTACAAGGATAACCAAGATAATCGCCTCGATCAACGTCTTCACCACCTCATGGATAGAAGCGAACAGGAAGTCGTTCGAACTCATGATCTGCGTCAGTTCCACTCCTTTCGGAAGGTCTTTGCGGACTTCCTCAAGTAGTTCATCAATATTCTGATTGACTTCGGTCGCATTAGAGCCTGCCGTCTGGAACACCATACACGAAACGCCCGGATGACCGTCCATTCCACCATGATAAGCATAGCTATCCTGTCCCAACTGTACCTCGGCGATGTCTTTCAACTTCAGGACCTCACCATTGTCCGTAGAACGAATGACAATATCTCCAAATTCTTCCGGAGTGATCAGACGTCCTTTATATTTCATTGTATACTGATAGGTTTCGTTCGAGTTTTCACCAAATGAACCGGTAGCCGATTCGATATTCTGCTCGGCTAGCACACCAGTGATGTCCGACGGAATCAGTTTGTACTGAGCCATCACGTCCGGCTTCATCCATACACGCATACTATATTCACCTCCCATAATCATCAGGTCACCTACCCCCGAGATACGAAGAATCTGCGGTTTGATATTGATACTGATATAGTTGGAGAGGAAGTTTTCATCGTAGCTATCGTCCGGACTGGAGAGCGAGAACATCTGCAGGATACTTGTCTGACGTTTGGAAGTAGTCACACCAACCTGCGTTACTTCTGCCGGAAGCTGTCCTGTTGCTCTCGACACGCGATTCTGTACGTTGACCGCTGCCATGTCCGGGTCTGTTCCCTGCTTAAAGTACACGGTGATACTCACTGTACCGGCATTGGTGGCGGTAGAAGTCATGTAAGTCATGTCTTCCACACCATTGATCGCTTCTTCCAAAGGAGCAATCACACTCTTCTGCAAAGTTTCCGCACTGGCGCCATAATAGGTGGTACTCACCATAATGGTTGGCGGAGCAATATCGGGATATTGTTCGACGGGCAGACTGAACAGCCCGATGATACCCACAACGACAATCGTAATAGAGATGACTGCCGATAATACGGGGCGTTCAATAAAGGTTCTTAAATTCATGGATGATTCCTCCTTTGTTTAATTTTCAGTAGTTGTCGTAGATGCCTGGGCAGTCTTTGCCTTAATCGGAGTACCTTCACGAAGCAATCCTACGCCTTCCGCCACAATCACATCGCCCGGAGCCAGTCCTTCATCCACGATAAATTCGCGGCCGCCGTTCACACGGGTCACCTGCACCAAGGCAGATTGCGCTTTGCCGTCTACTACCTTATATACATATCTCTTATCCTGTATCTCGAAAGTAGCTCCTTGCGGGATCACCAAAGCTCCCGTTTTCTGTACCGGAATCACTAGGTTACCCGCACCGCCGCTGTGCAGCAGTCCGTTCGGGTTGGGGAACGCCGCGCGCAGCGACACGCTGCCCGTCGAGGTGTCGATGACGCCGCTGATCGACTCCACGCGGCCCGTCTGGTCGTAGGTCGAACCGTCGCTGAGCTGCAACTGTACGCCCGGCATGCTCTTGAGCGTTTCGGCGATCGAGCCGTACTGGCGTGTCAGGGCCAGGAGCTGGTTTTCGGTCATCGAGAAGTAGACGTACATCTCCGAGTTGTCCGACACGGTGGTCAGCGGCTGCGGGATCGAAGCGCTCACCAGCGCGCCGACGCGGTACGGCAGCGTTCCCACCACGCCGTCGGTCGGAGCCTTCACGACCGTGTAGGAGAGGTTGTTGGCGGCGTTCACGCGCTGTGCCTCGGCCTGTGCGAGCTGGGCCTTGGCTGTCAGCAGGTTGTTGTTGGCCGTCGAGAGGTCGAACTGCGAAACGACGTTGCGGGCGAAAAGCTCCTTCTTGCTGTCGTAGGTGAGCTGTGCGGTGGCCACGCCGGCTTTGGCGGCCTCGACGTTGGCCTCGGCGGTCTGCAAGGCGGCTTTGTAGGGAACCTGGTCGATGATGAAAAGGGTCTGTCCCTTGGCGACTTTCTGACCTTCGTTGACGCAGAGCTGTGAGATCGTTCCCGAAACCTGCGGATAGATTGCGATGTCCTGACGGCCGCGGATCGTCGCCGAGTAGTTGCTCGGGATTTCCCGGTCGGTGGTGGCGATGGTCATTACGGCGTATTCGCCGGGGCCCATTGTCATCGGAGCCTGTTTGCATCCGACGGCCGCCATGCAGCATGCCAAAACGGCAGCTTTCACAAATGTTTGCTTCATAACAATTCCTTTAACTGATTGGACTAAAAAACTTTTTCAGGTGCAAAAGTATTTTAAAAACGGTATCAATGTACCCTTTATTGCGAACAGAATTGGTACTTTTCGGAATAAAAATGGAATATTTATCGAAAATTTCATTATTTTTGTTCGAAAAAAGAATTGTATGCCACAGGTCAATCCGCTAATCACCACTCCCGAGGAGCAATTTGTTGTGGGCGAATCCGATTTCGCCTTTTTCGGCAATTACGCCTGCCGTGTGGAAGGAGGTGCGATTCTCTTCTGTCGCAGCGGCAGCGCCGACGCCACCGTCAACCAGTACCAGGGGCAGGTGCGCCGCAATACGATGGTGCTGCTGCTGCCCGGATCTATCTTCATGCTCACCGACCGCACGGAGGATTTCAGGGCGGCCTACTGCTCGTTTTCGCGGGATCTCTTTTCCGAGGCGGCCTTCCGGATGGACCCTTCGTTTTTCCACGCCCTGCGCGAGCGTCCGATCTCCCATCCGCCCCAGCGGATCGTCGAGGGGGCTTCGATCTGGCTCCAGATGGCGGCCTACACCTACCGCGACCGCGGCAACGTGTTCCGCAATACGATCATCAAGAACCGTTTGCAGAATCTGCTGCTGGAGAGTTACGACAAGATGCAGCGTTTCGCAGCCCGGCAGCACCGCGTGCCGGAGACGACTACGCGGCAGTCGGAGCTGTTCCACCGTTTCGTCGCTCTCGTGCACGAGCATTGCGCCCAGGAGCGCGAAGTGTCGTTTTACGCCGACAAACTCTGCATTTCGACCCGTTACCTGTCGACCATCGTGCGCAGCGTGGCGCACAGTTCGGCCAAGGAGTTCATCGACCGTTCGGTGATGCTGGAGATCAAGATGATGCTCCAGTCGACCGACCTTTCGGTGCAGGAGATCGCCTACCGGCTCCGGTTTCCCGACCAGTCCTACCTCGGGCGTTTTTTCAAGAAGCACGCGGGGGAATCGCCCACCGAGTACCGCAACAACAAAAAATAGGTATCCGGGTTTCGGACTTTTGTCCGCTCCGGGCGGTAAATTCTGCGTCCGGGACGGTTTGTGTCCCTGCGTAGTCCGGCCCGCAGCAGCCGGAACGCTTTGAACGGGCCTCGCCGCATGCCCTGAACGGGCGCGCCCGCTTCGCATTTCTGTCCTACCTCTGTACCATTCGGTCCGAATCCGCGCTCCGCCTTCCGCGTCGGGAACAACCTCCCGGATTTTTCGGTAACTTTTAGGCCGTAAACGGGACCTGATTGGACCCGGAATTGCACGGGATTCGTAAAATGACCAAAACACAGCGATTATGAGCAAGACAGTTGAAATTTTAGGGGAGCAGGCCGGCTACTACCTCTCCCACGTATGCCGCACCATCGACAAAAAGTCGTTGTACCTGCCGGGACCCGACACCGTGGACCGCATCTGGGCCGAATCCGACCGCAGCGTCCGTACGCTGGGCAGCCTGCAATGGATTCTCTCCAACGGACGGCTGGGCGGCACGGGCTATGTCTCGATCCTGCCCGTGGATCAGGGCATCGAGCACTCCGCGGGGGCTTCGTTCGCCCCGAACCCCGCCTATTTCGATCCGGAAAACATCGTCAGACTCGCCGTCGAGGGCGGTTGCAATGCCGTCGCCTCGACTTTCGGCGTGCTGGGCGCCGTGGCGCGCAAATACGCGCACAAAATCCCCTTCATCGTCAAAATCAACCACAACGAGCTGCTGTCCTACCCCAACACCTACGACCAGGTGTTGTTCGGCACGGTGCGCGATGCCTGGAACATGGGCGCCGCAGCCGTCGGGGCCACGATTTACTTCGGTTCGCCGGAGAGCCGCCGGCAGCTGGTCGAGATCGCCCGCGCGTTCGACCTGGCGCACGAACTGGGCATGGCGACGATCCTGTGGTGCTACCTGCGCAACGAGGGTTTCAGGAAGGAGGGTACCGACTACCACGCTTCGGCCGATCTCACGGGGCAGGCCGACCACCTCGGTGTGACGATCAAGGCCGACATCGTGAAACAGAAACTCCCGTCGAACAACGGCGGTTTCCGGGCCGTCGGCTTCGGCAAGACCAGCGACAAGGTCTACACCGAGCTGACTTCGGACCACCCCATCGACCTCTGCCGCTATCAGGTGGCCAACGGCTATATGGGCCGCGTGGGCCTGATCAACTCGGGCGGCGAGTCGCGCGGGGCCTCGGACTTGCAGGAGGCCGTCACGACGGCCGTGATCAACAAGCGCGCCGGGGGCATGGGGCTTATCAGCGGCCGCAAGGCCTTCCAGCGTCCGATGAAGGACGGCATCGCCCTGCTGCACGCCATTCAGGACGTTTACCTCGACGATGAAGTGACCATCGCATAATATCCGGGTCCCCGAAGACGTTTTTATATTAAAAAAGTGCAACTATGAAAATAACGCTATTCGGCACGCAGCCCTACGACCGGGAGTCGTTCGACCGCATCCGCGACACCTACGGGTTCGACATCTGCTACCACCGCAGCCACCTGAACGCCAATAACGTGGCCCTTGCGCAGGGTTCCGATGCGGTCTGCATCTTCGTCAACGACACGGCCGACGCCGGGACCATCCGCCAGTTGGCCGGGATGGGCGTGAAGCTGATCGCGCTGCGCTGTGCGGGCTTCAACAACGTCGACCTGAACGCCGCGGCCCGTTACGGGATTCCCGTGGTGCGGGTTCCGGCCTATTCGCCGCACGCCGTGGCGGAACACGCCGTGGCGCTGATGCTGGCGCTCAACCGCAAGATACACCGCGCCTACTGGCGCACGCGCGACGGCAACTTCTCGCTCCACGGGCTGATGGGCTTCGACATGTACGGCAAGACCGCAGGGATCGTCGGCACGGGCAGGATCGCCCGCGAGCTGATCCGCATTCTCAAGGGGTTCGGCATGGAGGTCGTGGCCAACGATCTGTTTCCCGATCCGCAGTACGCCGCGGAAGCGGGCATCGCCTACGTGCCGCTCGACGAGCTTTACGCCCGTGCGGACATCGTTTCGCTCCACTGTCCGCTGACCGACCGGACGCGCTACATGATCGGCGACGCGGCCATTTCGCGCATGAAACCGGGCGTGATCCTCATCAACACGGGCCGCGGTCAGCTGATCCATACCGAGGCGCTGATCGACGGACTGAAAGAGAAGAAGATCGGCGCTGCCGGACTGGACGTATACGAGGAGGAGGCCGGGTACTTCTACGAGGACACTTCCGACCGCATCATGGACGACGACGTGCTGGCGCGCCTGCTGTCGTTCAACAACGTGATCGTCACCTCGCATCAGGGCTTCTTCACACGTGAAGCAGTGGATAATATAGCACGCACCACGATGCAGAACATCAAGGACTTCAGCGAATGCCGGCGTCTGGAGAACGAGGTGCGCGCCGAACCGGAAAACGCAGTCGGACAGTTATGAAAAAGATCGTTTTGCTCCGCCACGGCGAGAGCGTCTGGAACAGGGAAAACCGGTTCACGGGGTGGACCGATGTGGATTTGAGCGAGAAGGGCGTCGCCGAGGCCGTCAAAGCCGGGGAGACGCTCCGCAAGGAGGGTTTTCATTTCGGCCGCGCCTATACCTCCTATCTGAAACGGGCCGTGAAGACCCTCGACGTCGTGCTCGACAGGATGGACCGGGACTGGATTCCGGTGACGAAGACCTGGCGGCTCAACGAGAAGCACTACGGCATGCTTCAGGGATTGAACAAGCGCGAGACGGCCGAAAAATACGGCGACGAGCAGGTGTACGTCTGGCGCCGCAGCTACGACGTGGCCCCCGCGCCGCTTCCGGAGGACGATCCCCGCAATCCGCGCTTCGATCCCCGTTACGCCGGGATTCCCGACGCCGCGCTGCCCCGCACCGAGTCGTTGAAAGACACCGTGGCCCGCACGATGCCCTACTGGGAGTGCGAGATACTCCCGGCGCTGGCCCGCCACGACGAACTGCTGGTGGTGGCCCACGGCAACAGCCTGCGGGGCATCATCAAAAACCTGAAAGGGATTTCGGACGAGGCCATTTCGGAGTTCAACCTTCCGACTGCCGTGCCCTACGTCTTCGAATTCGACGAGGGGTTGGGCTGTGTGAAGGACTATTTCCTGGGCGACCCGGCCGAGATCGCCTCCCTGATGGAGGCCGTCGCCAATCAGGGCCGGCGGGGCTGACCCCTCCCCCTCACTTCCGGTGTGCGAGACGCCGGTTTCGGAGGCAGTCGTCTGCCGATCCGTTTTTGATCCGGTTCTGTGTCTGGGGCGCAGAACCGGTTTTGCGTGCAGACGGTCTTCACCCGACCGAAAATGACGCCGCTCCGTAATAATGGTATGCCGAACCGTAATCGGGGTACGGAACCGTTGCGCGAAATACCCTATTTTTGCATCGTGAAACCATTCTTTTGAACCGATGAAACGAATCCTCTTCGCGGCCCTGACCGCCGCAGCCCTTTTTTCGGACGGAATCCTGCAATCCTTAAATGCTCAAAATATGGAAATACCGAAAAAAGTCAGCCCGTTTCCCGTGGGCGACAAACTGCCGGAACAGTTTTCGAAGTACTTTGTCGGGCAGGCCTGGCTCGCTCCGCTGACGGACGACAAGCGGCTGAACGCGCCCGTGTCGAACGTCACCTTTTCGCCCGGATGCCGCAACAACTGGCACAGCCATACGGGCGGCCAGCTCCTGATAGCCGTCGGGGGCCAGGGCTATTATCAGGAGAAGGGCCGTCCGGCCCGGGCGTTGCTTCCGGGCGACATCGTGGAGATCGCGCCCGACGTGGTCCACTGGCACGGCGCGGCTCCCGACAGCTGGTTCTCGCATCTGGCCGTCGCGTGCAATCCCGCGACCAACGAGAACACATGGCTCGAACCGGTCGACGACGCGCAATATGCGGCAGCGACGGCTTCCGTCCCGGCTCCGGCCTCCCGCCTGGGCGAAGACGCCCGACGCCGCCTGGCCGAATTGTTTCCGGGCGGAATACCGGAACTTGGGGATGCGGACCCCGAATTATTTGAAATTTTTGGTAACTTTGCGCTCGGCGAAGTGACCGCCTACGGCCAGCTCGACACGCGGACGCGCATGCTGTGCATCCTGGCCTCGAACATCGCCTCGCAGGGCCGGACCGCCTACCGGACGACGCTCGAAGGCGCGCTGAACGCCGGAGTGACGCCCGTCGAGGTGAAGGAGACGCTTTATCAGGCCGTTCCCTACGTCGGCATGGCGAAGGTCGCCGACTTCGTAGGGATTACGAACGAGGTGCTGGAGGCGCGCGGCGTGACGCTGCCGCTTGCGGGGCAGTCGACGACCTCGTCCGCGGACCGCTTCGAAAAGGGGCTGGCGGTGCAGCGGTCGATTTTCGGCGCGGCGCGTATCGACGGGATGCGCGAGGCGGCCCCCGCGAACCAGAAGCACATCCAGCGTTACCTGTCGGACAACTGCTTCGGCGATTTCCTGACCCGCGGAGGCCTGGACGTGAAGATGCGCGAGCTGCTGACCTTCTCGATGCTCGTCTCGCTCGGGGGCTGCGAATCGCAGGTGAAGGGCCACATCGCCGGAAATGCGAACATAGGCAACGACAAGGCCACCCTGCTGGCCGTCGTGACCCAGTTGCTGCCCTATATCGGTTATCCCCGCACGCTGAACGGCATTGCGTGCCTGAACGAAGTTTTGCCGGAAAAATAAAAAAGTAGTGAGGTATGGAATACGTAAAATTGAACAACGGCGTCGAAATGCCGGTCCTCGGCTTCGGCGTTTATCAGATTTCGGACCCGGAGGTTTGCGAACGGGCGGTCGGCGACGCCCTGAAGATCGGTTACCGTTCGATCGACACCGCCGCGGCCTATGGTAACGAGGAGGCCGTGGGACGTGCCGTCCGTCGCAGCGGCGTTCCCCGCGAAGAGCTGTTCATCACCACGAAACTGTGGATCAGCGACGCGGGTTATGAGCCTGCCAGAAAGGCGTTCGAGGAGTCGATGTCGAAGCTGGGGCTGGACTATCTGGACCTCTATCTGATCCACCAGCCTTACGGCGACGTCTACGGTTCGTGGCGCGCCATGGAGGAGCTTTACCGCGAGGGCCGCATCCGCGCCATCGGTGTGTCTAACTTCTACCCCGACCGCCTTCAGGACCTGATTCTGCACAACGAGGTCGCGCCGGCGGTCAATCAGGTCGAAACCCATCCGTTCCACCAGCAGACCGCCGCCGCGGAGTTCATGCGCACGAAGGGCGTGCAGATCGAGTCGTGGGCGCCTTTCGCCGAGGGCAAGAACGGGCTGTTCTCGAACGAAGTCCTGCTGGCGGTCGCCGCCCGGTACAAAAAGACGGTGGCGCAGGTGGTGCTGCGCTGGCTGATTCAGCGCGGTGTGGTCTGCATTCCCAAGTCGGTGCACGCGGAGCGCATCGCGGAGAATTTCGACGTGTTCGGCTTCGCGCTCGACGCCGAGGACATGGCCGTGATCGCCTCGCTGGACCGTCCGGAGAGCAGTTTTCTGGATCACCGCGATCCCGAAACGGTTGAATGGTTGAGTAATTTGCATTGAAATCAATCCGCTGGCCCTGTTCGCCGCCGGTGGCGTCGCTCCCGAATCCGGTCCACCTCCAAAACCCCGTCTCGGGCGGCCCGGCGGCCACGGCGACGGTCCGATACGACATGAGTTCCGAAATAAATTCACTTGATTCAGACTTGAATCTATGTTACGAAAAATCAGAATTGCGGCCGCGGCCTTTTTCTTCGTGCTGACGACGCTGCTGTTCCTCGATTTTACCGGAACGCTTCACGCGTGGTTCGGCTGGATGGCGAAAATCCAGTTCCTGCCCGCCCTGCTGGCCCTGAATGTCGGCGTCGTGGCGTTCCTGGTGATCCTGACGCTTCTTTTCGGCCGCGTGTACTGTTCGGTCATCTGCCCGCTGGGGGTGATGCAGGACATCGTTTCGTGGGCCTCCGGGAAGCGCAGAAAGCACCGGAACCGCTTCGCGTACTCCCCCGCCCTCACCTGGCTGCGCCGGGGGATGCTCGTCGTGTTCGTCGCCGCGATGCTGGCGGGTGTCGGTTCGCTGCTCGCGCCTTACAGCGCCTACGGCCGCATCGCCTCGAACCTGCTGGCCCCGGTCTACGCGTGGGGCAACAACCTGCTGGCATACATCGCCGGGCGCATGGACAGCTACGCCTTCTATTCGGTCGACGTCTGGATGAAGAGTCTCTCCACGCTGCTTGTTGCCGTCGTGACGTTCGCCGTGCTGTTTGTTCTTGCGTGGCGCAGCGGCCGCACCTATTGTAATACGATCTGTCCGGTGGGCACGGTGCTGGGATTCCTCGCCCGCTACTCGCTGTTCAAACCGCGTTTCGACACCTCGAAGTGCAACGGATGCAAGCTCTGCGCCCGCAACTGCAAGGCGTCGTGTATCGACCCTGCGGCGCATAAAATTGATTACAGCCGTTGCGTGGCCTGTATGGACTGCCTCGAAAACTGCCGCCAGGGGGCCATCACCTATACGCTGCGGCGGCGGAAACCGGACCCGGCTCCCGCGCCGCAGAGACCGGCGGCCGACGCCGCAAAGACGCCTTCCGACGCTTCGCGCCGCCGGTTCCTCGGCCTGGCGGGCATCGTGGCCTACTCCGCGCTCCGGGCGCAGGAGAAGAAGGTCGACGGCGGGCTGGCGGTGATCGTCGACAAGAAGATTCCGAACCGTGCCACGCCCGTCGTTCCGCCCGGAGCGCAGAGCCTGCGGCACTTCAACGCCCATTGCACGGGATGCCAGTTGTGTGTTTCGGTGTGTCCCAATCAGGTGTTGCGTCCGTCGGGCAAGCTGATGACCCTCATGCAGCCCGAAATGTCGTTCGAGCGCGGATACTGCCGTCCGGAGTGCACGAAGTGCGCCGAGGTGTGCCCCACGGGCGCCATCCGCCTGACCGACCTCGCCGGGAAATCGTCGATCCAGATCGGCCATGCCGTGTGGATTGCGGAGAATTGCGAGGTCAACACCGACGGCGTCAGCTGCAACAACTGTGCGCGCCATTGCCCTGCCGGGGCGATCAAGATGGTGCGCCGGGACCCCGACGACCCCAAGTCGCCGCGCATCCCCGCCGTGAACGAAGAACGCTGCATCGGCTGCGGGGCCTGCGAGAATCTCTGTCCGGCGCGTCCGTTCAGCGCCATTTATGTCGAAGGCCATTCGCGCCACAGAATCGTCTAAACGCAAGAAAAAAATGGAGAAGAAAAAGATAGACCGCCGGAAATTCCTCAAAACGTTCGGTGTCGGCGCGGCCGCCGCAACGGCTGGGCTTTACGGCTGTAAGACGAAAGGTACGGCGCCGAGCGCTGCCGCCGCGGGTGAGGTCCCGACCGATCGGATGACCTTCCGGACCTGCCCCTCGACGGGCGACCGCGTGTCGCTGCTGGGCTACGGCTGCATGCGCTGGCCCCTGCTGGAGTCGCCGGCGGCCGACGGCAACCCGATCGACCAGGAGGCCGTCAACGAGCTGGTCGATTATGCCATCGCCCACGGGGTCAACTATTTCGACACGGCCCCCGTCTACATACAGGGCTTTTCCGAAAAATCGACGGGTATCGCCCTCAAACGCCATCCGCGCGAGAAGGTGTTCATCGCCACGAAGATGTCCAATCACCGTATGGCAGGGCGGGGAATGTCTCCCGCTCGGATATTCAAGGATTCGGAGGAGATGTACCGGCGGTCGCTTCGCGACTTGCAAACGGATTATCTGGATTACTATCTGCTGCACGCTGTGGGCGGCGACAAGGGCATCGAGACGTTCAACGAACGTTTTATCGACTGCGGCGTGCTCGACTTTCTGCTGCGCGAGCGCGAGGCCGGGCGCATCCGCAACCTCGGGTGGTCGTTCCACGGCGATCAGAAGGTCTTCGACCACCTGCTGGCCATGCACGACAGCGGCGAGGCGCGGTGGGATTTCGTCCAGATCCAGATGAACTACGTCGACTGGAAGCATGCTTCGGACAGAAACGTCAATGCCGAATATCTCTACGGCGAGCTGGAGAAGCGCGGCATCCCGGCCGTGATCATGGAGCCGCTGCTCGGCGGGCGCCTTTCGCGGCTGAACGACCATCTGGTCGAACGGCTCAAGGAGCGCCGTCCGACCGAGAGCACCGCTTCGTGGGCCTTCCGCTACGCGGGTTCCTGGCCCGGAGTGCTGACTGTGTTGAGCGGCATGACCTACATGGAGCACCTTCAGGACAATATCCGCACCTATTCGCCGCTCGAACCCTGCACCGGCGAGGAACTGGCGTTGCTCGAAGATACCGCGCAGCTGATGCTCAAATACCCCACCGTGCCCTGCACCGAGTGCCAGTACTGCATGCCCTGCCCCTACGGGCTGGACATCCCGGCGATCTTCGCCCACTACAACCGCTGCGTGAACGAAGGCAACGTGCCCAAGGACCGGCAGGACCCCGGCTACCGGGAGGCCCGCCGGGCGTTCCTCATCGGTTACGACCGCTCGGTTCCCAAACTCCGGCAGGCGAGCCATTGCATCGGCTGCAACCAGTGCGTGTCGCACTGCCCGCAGTCGATCAAGATTCCGCAGCAGCTGCGGCGCATCGACCGTTTCGTCGAGCAGCTCAAGCAGGGTACGCTCTGATTCCGGCTTGCGAGGCCCCTCCCGTCGGGAGGGGCTTTTTTTACCAAATGTTAACTTTCGCCCGGCCGGAAGCGAGTATCTTTGCACTCCAAAAAACGAATGCGATGAAAGACAGTATTGATTTCGGCAGCATGGAGATTCCGAAGCTTTTTCGGAAACTGCTGATCCCCACCGTTCTGGGAATGGTTTTCTCGGCCGTTTTCGTGATCACGGACGGGATTTTCGTGGGACGCGGCATCGGCAGCGACGCGCTGGCCGCCGTCAACATCACCGCGCCGCTGTTCCTCATCAGCACGGGCGTCGGACTGATGTTCGGCGTCGGGGCGTCGGTCGTGGCGTCGATCCACCTTGCGCAGGGGAAGGTCAAGGCGGCGCGCATCAACGTCACGCAGGCCGTTGCGGTGTCGTCGCTCCTTCTGGCGGCGTACAGCTTCCTGATCACTTCCTGCGCCCGTGAGGTGGCCCTGCTGCTGGGCAGCTCCGAACGGCTCCTTCCGCTGGCCGTGGAGTACATGCACTGGTTCGCGCCGTTCCTGCCCTTCAGCGCGCTGTTAAGCTCGGGCATGTTCTTCATCCGGCTCGACGGGTCGCCCAACTACGCGATGCTTTGCAACGCCGTTCCGGCGGTCATCAACATCGTGCTGGACTACGTTTTCATCTTCATCCTCGGCTGGGGCATGACGGGTGCGGCGCTGGCCACGAGCCTCGGTTATATCGTGGGTGCGGGGATGATCCTCGGCTACCTGGGACGCCGCCGCAACGTCGTGCGCCTGTGCCGTGTGAAGACGAGCCGCAAGAGCATGCGCCTGACCCTCCGCAATGTGGGCTACATGTGCCGGCTGGGGCTTTCGACCTTCCTCTGCGAGGGGGCCATCGCCATGATGATGTTCGCCGGGAACTACGTTTTCATCCGCTATCTGGGCGAGGACGGCGTGGCGGCGTTCAGCATCGCCTGCTACTTTTTCCCGATCATCTTCATGGTCTACAACGCCATCGGGCAGTCGGCCCAGCCGATTTTGAGCTACAATTTCGGTGCGGGAAACGGCGCGCGCGTGCGCAAGGCCTTCCGGTTGGCGCTCCTGACGGCCGTGGCGGCCGGACTGGGGTTCTTCGGCCTTACGGCGCTGTTCAGCCGCTGGATCGTGGCCATGTTCATCGACAGCTCCTGCCCCGCCTGTGCGATTGCCGTCCGGGGGCTTCCGTTGTTCGCTTCGGGATTCGTTTTCTTTGCGGTGAACATCGTCTCGATCGGCTATTTCCAGAGCGTCGAGCGGCCCCGTCCGGCGATGGCCGTGACCGTCCTGCGGGGATTCGTCTTCATGGCGGCGTGTTTCTTCGGCCTGCCCCTGCTGTTGGGTGTGGAGGGCATCTGGCTGGCCGTGCCGCTGGCCGAGGCGCTCACCTTCGCGGTCGTTGCGGCGATTTACGGGCGGACCCGCTTAAAAAGCGCGTTTTAGGAGGGTCGCAGCGTGGCTTTGCCGCTGAAACGAAACCGGAAATTTGTTTTTTGTGCTATCTTTACGGCCTCAAACCTGTAAGGCATGGAGGCGTTTATCGAGAAATTCAGCAGGAAATACAACCTGCCTGCGGCGGACTGCCTGCGGCTGATCGGACTGATGGAACGGCGCGTGTTCCGCAAGGGGGAGTGCGTCGTCCGTCAGGGCGAGCGGAATTCCGGTTTCTACGTCGTGAGCCGCGGCATCTGGCTGGGGCACTATCTCGACGACGGCGCGGATGTTTCGGTCTGGTTTGCCGGCGAGGGCGAGGCGCTCTTTTCGACGTGGGGCTACGTGGGCAACGAGGTTTCGAAAATCTCCATCGAGGCGATGTGCGACGCCGAACTTTACGGCATCTCCAAAGCCGACCTGGAGGCCTTTTTCGCCCGATCGGCCGGAGCGGCCAATTTCGGGAGGAGGCTTTTCGAGGAGCAGTTCCTGGCGCTCGAAAACTGGATGCTCTCGGGCGGCGCTCCGCGGGCCGAGGAGCGTTACCGGACGCTGATGGAGGAAAGCCCCGAACTGCTGCAATACGTGCCGCTGAAGCACATCGCCTCCTACCTCTGGATCACGCCGCAGTCGTTGAGCCGCATCCGGGCCAAACTGGGGAAGAAAAAGGGTTGACCATTTCCGGTCAACCCTTTTTTTCGGCATCCGACGGCTGCCACCCGCCCCCGAGGGCCTTGTACAACCCCACGAGCGCGAGGTGCTCGTTGCGCACCGCCTTGCTCTCCTCGACCTGTGCGTCGAAGAACTTCCGCTGGGCGTCGAGCACGTCGATGTAGCGGATCACGCCGTTGATATACTGCAATTTGGCCAGCACGACGTATTGCCGGGCCGCCTCCTTGAGGTTGAATTTCAGTTCGGCCGTCCTGCGCATGTTGCGGTAGGCCGTCACGGCGTCGTTCACTTCGCGGAAAACCTCCAGCACTTTCTGTTCGTAGGCCAGCCGCGCCTGGTCGTAGGCCGCCAGCGCCGCGCGGTATTTCGCACGCTTCGATCCGAAGGCGAACAGCGGCGCGGTGAGGTTGCCGGCGGCGTAGGAGAAGGGCGAATTGATCAGTCCCTTGAGCGCGTCGTTTTCGAGCCCTCCCGTCAGCGAGATCGTCAGCCGCGGGAACCGGTCGGCATAGGCCATGCCCGCCGAGGCCATCGCCGCCTTGAGGTTCTGCTCGGCCTGCCGCACGTCGGGACGGCGTTGCAGCAGCGTCGAAGGAAGGCCCACGGGCAGCGAGTCGGGCATCCGGACGTTCATGTCCATCTTCGAGCGCGCCACGCGCGAGGGATAGTCGCCCGCGAGCACCGAAATCTGGTTCTCCTTCTGGGCGATGCGCAGTTCGAGGTCGGGAATCAGCGCCGAGGCGCTCGCCAGCTCGACCTTCGCCTGCTGGTAGGCCGTTTCGGAGGTCAGTCCTCCTTCGAAACGCAGTTTCGCCTGACGCACGCTCTCCTCGCGGGTCTCCACCGTGCGGCGTACGACGCCCAGTTCGTGGTCCAGAGCCACCAGCTCGAAGTAGGCCGTGGCGACCTCCGCCACGAGCGTCATCTGCATGGCGCGCGCCGCCTCGACCGAGGCGAGGTATTCGGCCGCGCCCTTGCGCTTGGCCCAGCGCAGGTTGCCCCACAGGTCGGCCTCCCAGCTCAAGGTGGCTTTCACGTCGAACTCGGCGTCGCCCTTGTGCGCTTCGCCGTAGTAGTCGTTGGTCTCGTAGTCGGCAGCGGCCAGCCCGCCCAGCGACGGCAGCCGGGCCGCCTTGCTTACGCGGTAAAGCTCCTCCAGCTGGCGGATGCGCGCCTCGGCCGAGAGCATGTTGCGGTTGCGGTCGAGCGTGCGGCCGATCAGCCGGCAGAGTGTCGTGTCGGTGTAGACCTCCCACCACTTCCGGTCGCTCAGCGTCAGCGTGTCGCTCTGCCCGGCGACGATCTCCGCGGGCATGTCGAGCTGCGGAGCCTTGCACTTCTTCTGCACGGAGCAGCTTCCCGCCGCGAGCAGCAGAAGCACTCCGAGGAGATATGTTGCGCTTCGTTTCATCGTGTTGTCCATTTTTCTTTCAGTTTGTAAACCCAGACGAAGAAGAGCGGTACGAAGACGATGCCCACGGTGATCGCCACGAGCATGCCGAAGAAAACGCCCGTGCCGATGCCCTGGCGGCTGGCCGACCCGGGTCCGCTGGCGAAGACCAGCGGCAGCATGCCGAGGATAAAGGCCAGCGAGGTCATGACGATGGGCCGGAAGCGCAGGCGCGCGGCCAGGATGACGGCCGTGAGGATGTCGCGGCCCTTTTCGACCTCGTCCTTGGCGAACTCGACGATCAGGATGGCGTTCTTGGCCACCAGACCCACCAGCATCACCAGTCCGATCTGGAAATAGATGTTGTTCTCCAGTCCGCAGGCCCAGTTGCCCAGGTAGGCGCCGATGCCGGCGATCGGCAGCGAGAGGATCACCGCCACGGGGATCAGCCAGCTCTCGTACTGCGCCGCGAGGAACAGGAAGACGAAGAGGAAGGCCAGCGCCAGCACGTAGCCCGTCTGGCCGCTGACGTGCTTTTCCTGATAGGAAAGTCCGCTCCACTCGACGCCGATCGTCGACGGCAGGTGGCGGCGTGCGATCTGTTCGAGTATGGCCATGGCCTGCCCCGAACTGTATCCCTGCGCCGCCTCGCCCGAGATGGTCGCCGCGTTGAACATGTTGAAGCGGCGGATCGTGCCCGGTCCCGTGGTGTAGGAGGTCGTGCCGAGCGCCGTGATGGGAATCATCGCCTTGTCGGCGCCCCGGACGAAGAACAGCCCGAGGTTTTCCCGCTGCGCCCGGTACGGGGCTTCGGCCTGGATATAGACGCGGTAGATGCGGTTGAACATGTTGAAGTCGTTGACGTAGACCGATCCGGTGAAGGTCTTCATCGTCGAGAAGATGTCGGCCATCGGGACGCCGAGCATCTGGGCCTTGTCGCGGTCCACGTCGAAATAGAGCTGCGGGATGTCGCTCTGCATCGACGACGAGAGTCCCGTCAGCTCCTTGCGCTTCGAGGCGTAGTGCAGCAGCGTGTCCACGGCCCGCTGAAGGTCGCCGTACGAGGCGTTGCCGCGGGCTTCGAGCACCATTTCGAACCCGCCCGAGGCGCCCAGTCCCGGAATGACGGGCGGCGTCGAGAGGTAGACCTTGCTTTCGGGATAACGGCGCATCTCCTCGCGGATGTCGTTCATCAGCCGGCGGATGTTCGAACTTTTGCGCTCCTCCCACGGTTTGAGGATCACCGTCAACTGGCTGCGTGACTGGTTGGTGCCCACGCGGGGGCTTGATCCGGTGACGTTGAGCACATATTCCACGTCTTCGAGCGACATCAGGTACTTCATGGCGCGGTCTGTCACGCGGCGCGTGCGTTCGAGCGTGGCTCCTTCCGGAAGTTCCAGCTCGACGGTGAAATAGCCCTGGTCCTCCTGCGGCATGAAGCTCTGGGGTACGATCTTGTTGAGCGCCCACAGCGCCACGAGAGTCAGTCCGAACAGCGCCAGCATGCGTTTCGAGTGGCGCACGCCGCCGCGGATCATCCGCTCGTAGAACTTCGTTCCGCTGCCCAGCCAGATGTTGATGCGGCGGAAGAGGCGGTTTTTCCGCTTGCCCGAATCGGGACGCAGGATCAGGGCGCAGAGGGCCGGCGAGAGGGTCAGGGCCACGAACGTCGAGATCAGCACCGACACGGCGATCGTGATGGTGAACTGGCGGTAGAGCTGGCCGGTGATGCCCGAAAGGAAGCTCACGGGAACGAACACGGCGCACAGCACCAGCGATGTGGCGATGATGGCGCTGCCCAGTCCGCTCATGGCCTTTTTCGTGGCTTCGTAGGGCGATAGCCCCTCCTCGTTCATAATGCGCTCGACGGCCTCCACCACCACGATGGCGTCGTCCACGACGATGCCGATGGCCAGGATCAGGCCCAGCAGGGTCATCATGTTGAGCGAGAATCCGAATGCCAGCATCACGCCGAACGTACCGATCAGCGAGATCGGCACGGCGATGGTCGGGATGAGCGTCGCGCGCCAGTTTTGCAGCGAGAGGAAAACCACGAGGATCACCAGCAGCAGGGCTTCGAACAGTGTGTGGTAGACCTCCCTGATCGACTGCGAGATGTAGGAGGTCATGTCGAACGGTATCTTGTAGGAGATGCCTTCGGGGAAGCTGCGGCTGATCTCCTCCATCGTCTCGCGCACCGAGCGCGCCACCTCCATGGCGTTGGCGCCCGGCAGCATGTTGATGTTCATCACGGCCGCATTGCCGCCGTTGATGCCGCTCTCGGTGCTGTACGACGAGGCTTCGAGCGAGATGCGCGCCACGTCGCGCAGGCGGATGAGCGATCCGTCGGGGTTGGCGCGGACGACGATCTCCTCGAATTCGCCCACCGACGAAAGGCGTCCGCGGGCGGTGATCGGGATCGTGACGTCGAGGTCCGTGATGGGCTGCTGGCCCAGTACGCCCGCCGCCGATTCGCGGTTCTGGTCCTTGAGGGCCTTTTGCAGGTCCTGCACCGTCAGTCCGAGGTTGGCCAGCCGGTCGGGCTGCACCCATATCTGCATGGCGTAGTAGCGGCTGCCGACGTTCGAGACGCTGCCGACGCCCTTCACGCGGCGCAGCATGTCCAGCACGTTGAGCGTGGCGTAGTTCGAGAGGTATATTTCGTCGAACTTGGGGTCGTTCGACAGCAGCGTGATGGTCATCAGCCGGCTCGAAGCCTGCTTTTCGACCGAGATGCCGTTCTGGATGACTTCGGCCGGGAGACGCGCCTCGGCCTGCTTCACGCGGTTCTGAATCTCGACGGCCGCCAGGTCGGCGTCCGTGTCGATGTCGAAGGTCACGGTGGCGGAGAAACCTCCCGAGTTGCTGCTCGTCGACTCCATGTAGAGCATGCCGGGGGTTCCGTTCAGCTCCTGTTCGATGGGCGTCGCCACGGCCTGCGTCACGGTCTGGGCGCTGGCTCCCGGATAGGAGGCCGAGATCTTGACCACCGGGGGCACGATGCGCGGATACTGGTCCACGGGGAGCATCACCAGTCCTAACAGGCCGACGATCACGATGACCACCGACAGGACGGTTGAAAACACGGGCCGGTCGATAAAGAAATCCGATTTCATGGCTCGCTATTTTTCAGACGCCTCCGTCTCGGTTGCACTGCTTTTTTCGGGGACCGGCACGGGGGCGACCTTGTCGCCGTGCGTCAGTTTGTGGAAACCCTCCACGACGATCTTCTCGCCGGGAACGACGCCGCGTTCGACGATCACCCGGTTGTTGACCTCGGGGCCGAGTTCGATCAGACGGCGTTCGGCGATGCTGTCGGGCCGTATGACGAAGATGTAGGCGCCGCCCTTCTCGATGACGACCGACTTGGTCGGCACGACCGTGGCGTCTTCGCGCACGTCGAGCAGCAGGCGCACCTTCGTGAACTGTCCCGGCAGCAGAATGCGGTCGGGGTTGGCCATTTCGGCGCGCACGGAGAAGGTTCCCGTTTCGGGGTCGACCTGCGGATCGGCGAAGTCGACCAGTCCGCGCAGCGGATACTGGGTGTTGTCGGCCAGCGTGATGGTGATGTAGGGGTCCCACTTGCGGGTGGAATCCTTCTGGCCCAGGTTGACGTTGCGGGCCTTGCTTTTGAGGTAGTCGAGTCCCGTCATGCTGAAGTCCACGCGCACGGTGTCGCTCTTGACCACCGTCGCCAGCAGCGATTTGCCGTTGGGACCTACGAGCGTGCCGATGTCGACGCTGCGCTCGGAAATATAGCCCGACAGCGGCGAACTGACGGTCGTGTAGCTCAAGGCGGTTTCGGCCTGCGTGAGGTCGGCCTCGCTCATCGCCACGGAGGCCGTGGCGCTTTCGTAGGAGGCGATGGCGTTGTCGAGGTCCAGCTGGCTCGCGGCGTTCTGCTCGTAGAGCGGGCGGATGCGTTTCAGGTCGCGGTCGGCCTTGAGTTCCAGAGCCTTGTCTTTGTTCAGCTGTGCCTTCGCCTTGTTTACCCGGGCTTCGTAGAGCTTGGGGTCGATGATGAACAGCGGCTGCCCCTTCTTGACGTAGGTTCCCTCCTCGAAAAGCATTTTTTCGAGGAAGCCCTCCACCCGGGCGCGGATTTCGACGAACTGCTGGGCGCGGATGCGTCCCACGTATTCGCCGTAGAGTTCGATGTCGTCGGTTTCGGCAGGCTCGACCTGGACCACGGGCAATATGGGTTTTACGGGTTCGGGGCGCAGCCACCACCAAAGCCCTCCGACAATCAATACGGCTATTCCGGCAAGGATCAGCCAGGAGCGTTTCGACAGACGGCGGATTCTGCCGCCTGCCTCTTCGCCGAGTTGCAGCGTACGGCGGCCGGCGCGGGCCGCCTGCTGCACGATTTTCTCGCGTGATAGTTTCATGTTGTTTCCAAATCCGGAATTGTTTGCCTGGTATCCGGTATATCGGCGCAAAAATACGATTTTTTCGCCGATATGCTATTTAAACGTAAAAGTTAGGCGAATATGATGCCGGAATTCCTGTTTTTGTTCATACGGAGGCTATTGGTGTCTTTTCGGAAGACAGCCTGTGACTTTCCGGGCCGATGCCGCGGATTTTCTCCGGGAAATCGTATCTTTGCACTTATGAAAACAATCTTATGTACCTTTTTTGCATGTGCGCTGTTCTGCGCCGTCGACGTACGTGCACAGCAGACGCCGCCTTCGGGGGCGGCATTTATTGCTGTCTGCAAGGAGTCGATGACTCTTGCGGTTTACGATTTCAACAGCTGCCTGCGGGCCGTCTATCCCATTGCCTGCGGGCGGGCGCTGGGCAACAAGGAGAAGCCGGGTGATATGAAGACGCCCGAAGGGCTTTTCTCCGTCCAGCAGATTCAGGACGCAAGCGCATGGACGCACGATTTTGGCGACGGTAAGGGGGAGATCAGAGGGGCCTACGGTTCGCATTTCATCCGTCTGAAAACGCCCGGTCACCGCGGCATCGGTATCCATGGAACCCACGATCCCGCCTCGATCGGCACGCGTGCAACCGAAGGGTGCGTCCGGTTGAACAATAGCGATTTGCTCGAATTGGTGAAAAAGTATGTCTACGTCGGTATGCCGGTCGTGATCCTTACCTCCGAGGCGGACAGCGCCGTGCCCTGCCGCTTTCCCGCCGCCGTCAAGGCAGGACCCCGGCTGATGGCGCAGACGGAGTAAGGAATTTCGTCTGTTCGCGGCGCTCCGAACAGTCTCCGAAGCGGGCGGCGGGTAGTTTTTCAGGCCGGGAGCAGAATCGAGAAGCGGCTGCCGCGGCCGATTTCGCTCTCGACCGAGATCGTGCCGCCGTGCGCTTCGACGAACTCCTTCGAGATGGCCAGCCCCAGCCCGCTGCCCTGCACCTTGGTTCCCGGGACGCGGAAATAGCGCTCGAAGATGCTCTTGTGGTAACGCGGGTCGATGCCGCGCCCGAAGTCCTGGACGTAGATCTCGACCGCCTTTTCGCGCTGTACGGCGCCGACGATGATGCGCGACCGTTCGGGCGAATGGTGGATGGCGTTCGACAGCAGGTTGGTGATGACCCAGGCGATCTTCTCGTTGTCGACGAAGAGTTTCGAGATCTTTTCGGGATAGTCCACCTCGACGAAACAGCAGAACCTCTCGGCCAGAACCTGCGTAGCCTTTACAGCATAGTCTATCAGTTCGATAGGCTTGGTTACTTTAGGTATCAGTTTAAGTTTGCCGGTCTCGATCTGGGTCATGTTCAGCAGTTCGCTCGTGATCGAAAGCAGGCGGTCGCTGCTCTCCTTGATGCTCGTGACGAGCTGTTTCTGCTCGCCGTTCAGCGTTCCCAGCCGGTCGTCGCCGAGCAGCTGCAAACTCATCAGGATCGACGAAATCGGGGTTTTCATTTCGTGCGAGACGGTCGAGATGAAGTTGGTCTTGGCGGAGTCCAGCTCCTTGAAGCGGGTGACGTTGTTCAGGACGATCAGGTTGCCGACGAACTGCTGTTCGCGCCCGCCGACGGGAGTGATGTAAAGCGGCGTGTTCTCCACCTGGAAATAACTCTCCTTGTTGTCGGCGTAGATTTTCAGCGGCTCCTTGTCGGCGTCCTTCTTCGTGTCGTTCACTCCCCGGACGAGCCGTCGTAGCAGGTCGTTCGACAGCGCCACTTCGGCGGCGTCGCGCCCGACGGCGTCCTCCCGGAGGTTCAGCACCGAGAACGCCTCGCGGTTCATAAAGAGGATTCTGCGGTCGGGACCCAGCCCCACGATCGGCTCGTGCAGCGTGTCGACGATCGCCTCGATGCGCTTTTTGGCGGTCATCAGGTCGTCGAGCGAACTGCGGCGGTATTCGTCGAGTTTGGCGGCCATGTCGTTGAACGACTCGGCGACGGATTCGAACTCGCGGTTGCCCGGGAAATCGAGCCGTTCCCGGTAGTTGTGGTTGGCGATCTGGGTGATCCCCTTTTTCAGCGCGTCGATCGGACGCAGCACTGACTGCGGGAACCAGACGAGGATGCCCCCGGCGATCAGGGCGCAGAGCGCGGCGACGGCGATCAGCCACCACATGGCGTAGTCGGCGCGCTGCTCCACCCCGGCGCTCTTGGCGCGGATGGCCGCCATGTTCAGCTCCATGATCCGGAACAGGTCTTCGCGCACGGTCCGGATTTCGGCTTCGGTGACCGGGTCGCTCAACGAAGCGACGTGGCGTTCGAGCGCCGCGGTGGTCTCCTTCTCGCTGATCTCGGTGATGTTCTGCTGTTGCAGGGCGAGGTTTTCGCGCAGGGCGTGCCGCGATATGGAATCCTGCCCGATGTCGTTGAGCGACCGCAGCATCTCCCCGGCGTATTGCAGCGAGTTGTAGTTGTCGGCGAGGATGGTTCCCGTCGCCCGCGACAGCTGGCGGACGTAGCCGACCGACTGGATGCCCAGCAGCAGGATCATGGTGAAAAGAATGCCGATGCCCAGGGTGATTCTCCTTTGTATTCTCATGGCTTATGAAAAAATGAAAAGGTCGATGTTCATGCGCGACAGCCGGACGGTCAGACGCCGCAGGCGGATTGCGCTTTTCAACAGCGAAAATAGTGAAAATTCGGAACGCCCGATGCAAACGATGTTTATTTTTTGCTCCCGGCACACTCCGGCGATGCTCTCCACCGGGGAGTTCGAGCGTATGCGGCGGACTTCGCCGCCGAGTTCCGTGGCGAGGTTCAGGTTGTTGATCAGGTAACGCTGCCGGGCCAGCGGAATGCGGTCGTCGGCCTCGCGATCGCCCTGCACGTAGAGCACCGTGAAGGCGGCGTTCAGGTGCGTGGCCATGCGCGCCGTCTTGCGGATGACCCGGCGGGCGCGTTTTTCGGAGGAGTCGATCACGGCCAGCAGTTTGTCGCGCCGGAAGGTTTCGGAACCGGTCACCTCGCTGTCCACCTTCTTTTCCACGCGCAGCGCCACCTCTTTCAGCGCCAGTTCGCGCAGTTGCAGCAGGTTGTCCTGCGTGAAGAAGTTGCCGAGCGCCGCGGCGATCTTGTCGGGGCGGTAGATCTTTCCGGCTTTCAGCCGTTCGATCAGTTCGTCGGCCGTGAGGTCGATGTTCACCACCTCGTCGGCCATCGCCAGCACGCTGTCCGGGACCCGCTCGCGGATCTCGATGCCCGTGATCTCCTCGACGACCTCGTTCAGCCCCTCGATATGCTGGATGTTGACGGCCGAAATGACGCTGATCCCCGCGTCGAGAATCTGCATCACGTCCTGCCACCGCTTGGGGTTTTCGCTCCCCTCGATGTTGGTGTGGGCCAGTTCGTCCACGACAACGATCTCGGGACGGAGGTTGACGATGGCCTGCGTGTCCATCTCCTCCAGCTCCTTGCCCTTGTAGAAGAGTTTGCGGCGCGGCACGAGCGGAAGCCCTTCGACAAGGGCTTCCGTTCCGGCGCGGCCGTGCGTTTCGATGTAGCCGATGCGGACGTCGACGCCCGCGTCGAGCAGCTGGCGGGCCTCTTGCAGCATGCGGCAGGTCTTGCCCACGCCGGCGCTCATGCCGATGTAGACCTTGAACTTGCCGCGGTGCGAACGCCGGATCAGTTCCAGAAACCGCTGAACGCTGTCCTGCCTCTCCATCGGTTACATCCGGAAGGAGATGCCTCCCACAAAGTTAACGTCGTCCAGGGCCGGATTCCAGATCAGGTTGGTGAAAACGCCGACCGACATCGAATCCGTCCCTTTGATGTTCCATGATTTTCCGGCATTGAGGAAGACGTTCTGCACGCAGAACCCGCGGTCTCCGGTGAGGTAGGTCGCGGCGGCGTTCCAGGGAACCATGCCCACGCCGGCCTTCATGTCGACGGTCTTCACCGTGAACGGGCAGGCCGCCTCGAAATACGAGGCATAGGCGCGTTCGCCCTTGTGGTTCACGTCGGCCGCGCCGAAGAGAACCGTGTACCACGACAGCGTGACGGGGACCTTTTCCGAAACGACCCAGCTGGCGCCCACCTCGATGCGGTGGGGCGAACGGCTGTCGAAGACGAAATAGCGGTCGTCGGCGTGTCCGGTCCAGTAGAGGTCGGCCACCGAAAGGGTCACGGGTCCGAGCGCGTAGGCCAGTGTGAGGTCCATCTCCTTGTAGGCGCTGTCGAAATCGACCGAACCCCAGGCCGTCGCCGAGAAGTTTCCGGCGCTCATCGTCAGCGACGGCTGGAAAGCCGGGCCGCTTTCGCGGACGCCGCGCCATACGTAGGTGCTCACCAGGTCGGTTCCGCCCGAGAATTTCACCCCGCGCTCCCGGGCGCAGAGGTCGGCGGTCAGAAAGATTGCCAAAGCGGCGATCAGAATGAATACCCAGCGTTTCATCTTTTTATCTATTTTCATGGTTTGCGATTAGTTTTCGTTCAGTTCTTCCAAAGCGACGTTCAGGCGCAGCACATTGACCTTCTCCGTGCCGAAAAGCCCCAGCCACGGTTTTTGCGTCAGCGAGTCGACCA
>OGHF01000497.1_pt1 | contig 26590 bp, 16 predicted proteins | sample 1571481 | NCBI WGS metagenome assembly OGHF01 (sample SAMEA2581952, study PRJEB24529) | metagenome | biome: Human gut stool | place: China | collected 2011
TGCCTGGTGGGGTTATCTACCATTATGGATACGGCAGGCATGATTTCCGTGATTGCCACTGCACTCGCCACAGCCACCGGAAGTCTCTACCCTCTCTTTGCTCCGGTTATCGGCTGTCTGGGTACCTTCATCACCGGAAGTGATACATCCTCAAATATCCTTTTCGGAAAGCTGCAAGCCAGCGTAGCAGGGCATATCAATGTCAGTCCGGACTGGTTATCGGCCGCCAATACGGTAGGTGCGACAGGAGGTAAAATCATCTCTCCTCAAAGTATCGCCATCGCTACATCGGCAGGAAACCAACAAGGAAAAGAAGGAGAAATCCTGAAAGCAGCCATCCCGTATGCATTGGTTTATGTAATCATTACGGGAATCATTGTGTATATATTCAGTTAACCGTTTCCTAACAACATCGCCAAAAGCCTCCGGAATTCCCTTTTCAGATTGGAATTCCGGAGGCTTTTAGCGTAAAAGTACGATCTTTGTTTGCGAAACGAAGTACCCTTTACTCCAATATCGGGAATTTCCGAATAAGATGTCATGTAAAGAAAGGCCTCAACAAAAGCAGACAAAAAAGATCACTATTCAAGAAATACATTGTACTTTAGCGCCGAAATAACAAAAGAAACACTATGAATTGTATGAATCACCCTACGGAAGCAGCCGTAGCCCAGTGTACAGATTGCGGAAAAGGATTATGTATCCAATGTGCAAGCCAATTTAAACCTATTTTATGCGATGCTTGCGCTCAAAAGCGTAAAAAAGCACCATCCGCCACTATGTAGTCCCCTTGATTGCTTACACTGTTTTATTTATAATCGGCTACAGACTGAATTTTATGGCCACCAAAAGTTTCCCCGACACCCAGATATTAAGCGGATATATTCTGATGTCCCTTCTTTCAGGCTATCAGCTTGTGAACGTAATCTTTCCTTTCCATTTGACATCCGGAAGCACGGGCACTTGGTTGATCTACTATGTCTTCAAGTTAGCTCTTTATGCCATAGCCGGCTTCTTTACTGCGCCGTTTACCATCACATGGAATATCTACAAACTGGTTCGTACAACACGGCTAAAAATTTGACAAAGATCAGCCTAACAATTAAGAATCAATATGATCCATCAAAAAGTTCACCTCACTGTATCATAATCAGTCACACAGACTATCATTGATATGCGATACAGAGAGGTGATTCTTCGGATTATTTCTTATTCTTCTCCTCTACCCTCTCCTGATGTGAGCCACCCCGTATTGAAACAGCGAACCGGATTTGGCGGTAATCTGTCCCGAAATCTATTTCGCATAAACAGGCATTACAATAAATACCGGAACATTAAAGAATAAAAAAGAATTAAGACAGGACATTAAAAACCGGAATAAGAAGGGAAATCTTAAACAACAGACTCACACAGAACACCATATTTTTGAATATATGGTATCTGTGTGAGTCTCTTTAACTTGTGATAAATCTTTATTTCAGATTCGGATTCGCATTCGTTTCTTTTTCAGGAATAGCATACAGATAATATATACTATTGGGTACAAATTTAGTTCCATCGGGGAAAGAAGTAAACCAATGTCCTTCCGGATGATACTTCTTGAAAGTGCCGTTCTGCTGCCAGCAATCGTACTCTTTAGCAGCTTCCACATCAGTCAGTGCCACACGTACCACAGGACGTTGCGTACGGAGAACGTCAGTGATACCAAACCCTTCGCCCCACAATTCGCGACGACGCTCCATCAGAATTTCGTCAATCACCTGTTCCTGTGTTTTTCCGGTAAGATCATAGTCAGTCAGTCCGCGGGCATTCCTTAAAGTGTTAAGCGGTTTTACCGCTTCGCCCAATTGACCTTTACGTGCCAAAGCTTCGGCAGCTATCAGATACATCTCGGCAGAACGCATAATGACAATATCTCCCGTCTGATCAGAGCGGATACGGAACTTGCGGTATCCCAGATAACCTTCACGCATCCACTGGAACAATTCCAGACGGATATCACCTTCGGTAAAAGTATCCTTGAAATGCGGATCGGCCATAAAACTATTATATGAATCGGGTTCCACCACATCCAGATAATAGAAGTTATAGCTGGCATCGGACTGGCTGACAGATTGCGGATGTCCCCAGATCCACTCGGTATTCGATATATCGTTGAAACCCATATAGTTTTTGGCGTCCGTCATCAAAGTATAGCCTTTGGCTGCTTCAAGCGCGGCTTTAGCAGCTTCGTCCCACTGTCCGGTGAGCAGATAAGTACGGGCCAGGAGTCCGTTTACCACATCAGTGTTAGGTTTATATTTCGACTTGTCGTTCGGACGTACATAGCCGTCAAGAAGCCCTTTGGCACGGTTAAGGTCATTAATGATCTGTGTATAAATCTCTTCAAGAGTCGCCTTCCCCTTGGGTTTGGTATTCGGATTGGTGGGTTCGGTATATAATGGCACACAAAGAGCATTCTTATCTTTCAGATAGGTGAACTGATAATGCTGTGCCAAATGAAGATAACAGAAAGCACGTACGGCGAGTGCCTGTCCCTGGGCATGCCGGAATTCCGGTGTATCATCATCCCCGGTAGCTTGGATAGAAATGGCCGTATTACAGTTATCAATAGTCTTATACATCAGATACCAGGCAAAAGTGGTACGTCCGTCGGAGGGCATCACCACGTCGTTGAACTGATAAGAAGAATTAAACCCGTACATGGGACGCGAAACTACGTCGTCAGCCATCATGTCGTCCTGGCACATCAAAGCACGATAGCCGATGTTGGCATAAGTGGTACCATATTCGAACAGATTGTACCACGCACCGTTAAAGATGCGTTCGGCATTCGAAGGCACGGGTACGAGACCGGAATCTACGGCATCTGTCGGCTTATTGTCTAAGAAGTCACTGCTGCAACTCCCCAGAAACAAAAGAAAGAAGAGAAGGAGAAAGGGAACCTTACCTTTAAGGATCTTATCTCCGGAGGCATTACTCACGGAAGTCTCTCTCCTACCCTCTTTCCGAAGAAAAAGAGAAGAGGAGATACGTCTGTTATTGTTAAATCGTATTGTTCTCATATCATCTATTATTTTATACTTTACTATATATGATTTATTCATGATTAAATCGAGCTGAAGCATACTATTGCAACAGTACCTTTTCTGAGGATTAAAACCTTAGAACGAAACATTGATTCCTCCTGAAATGGAACGCATAGCCGGATAACGGTAATATGTCAACCCACTGATATCCTGTTCGGGATCGAGTCCCTGATTCTTCGAAACGGTAAGCAGATTATCGGCCTGCACAAACAATTGCAGGCTGTTCAGGCTGATCTTCTTTATCATCGGTTGCGGGAAGTTATACGATAGTGTGATATTCTTCATCCGCAGGAACGAGTTATTAAACAGGTTACGCGTCGAATTTGCATTCCAACTGTTCGATACGGTTTTCAGTGCCGGTACATCAGTATATCGATTCTCCGGTGTCCAACGGTTCAGAATTTCTGTCGACCAGGCACGTCCAGTAGAACTTCCGTTATGCCATAGCATAGTTACGTCACGGTCCACGATATAATTTCCGATACTATAGGCAAAAATTGTCGATAGTTCAAAACCCTTATACGAGAAAGCGGTATTAAATCCCCCGTACACTTTGGGTAAGGATGATTTGCCGGTATAGTAATAATCCGCCTGGGCATAGTCATTGGTAGTCGTACGCCCGGTGATCTTGTTATTGGCATCCTTCACATTTTTGTACCACAACGGATCACCGTTTTCCGGATCAACTCCCGCCCATTTTTTCATGTAGAAATCATAAACAGAACGTCCCACAGCCAGTTTATGAACTCCGCTCACAGGCATATCTTTCAATGGAAGGTCAGTCACGACATTCTTATAATGTGTCAGGTTAAGCCCCAATCGCCACATAAAGTCCCGGGTATGGATTAAGGTACCTTTCAGATCAATTTCCACACCGGTATTCTTCAATTCGCCTACATTCTCGTCCACTGAATTATAACCGAGTGAAGGGGCCAACGGACGGGAATAGAGCAAATCTTTCGAACGCCGTTGGAAGAAATCGAACGAACCGGAGAATCGATTGTTGAACAATGAGAAGTCAATGCCGGCATTGAAATTCAGGTTGGTTTCCCACTTCAGTTTTGGTGTAGCCAGACGATCGGATACCAATGCATTCTCTCCGTTATTACTCACCACCGAATAAAGTCCGCTGCTGGCATAATACGTTCCCAAATTATCGTTACCCTGCGCACCATAACTAACCTTCAATGTTAGGGCAGAAAGCCAGTCGCTCGTAGCCACCATGAAGTCTTCACGATCGATACGCCAGGAAGCACCGACGGACCAGAAATTACCCCAACGGGTCTCTGGAGCAAAACGGGAAGATCCGTCCCGCCGATAAGAACCTGAAAAGAAATATTTGCTTTGATAGTCATATTGGGCATTTAAGAAGTACCCTACCAACGAGTAATTAACGCGGTATCCTGTCCCTCCGGTTACCAGCGAACCGACAGCCAGTTCGGGAAAATCAGGCAATGCCATATTCGAACGGGATGCCCGCAACACATCGTAACGGTAAGAATAAGCCTCTTGTCCGGCCAACAGGTTGAAATGATGCTCTCCGAGGGTTTTGTCATAAGTCAGGATATTATTCCAGGTCCACGAAAAAGTACGGTCGTTTTCACGACTCGATGAACCTCCGGTATTAACAGCCGGGCCTATTTTAGGGTTGGTATAGTCGAGTGAATTATAATTGATCAGGTCGAAGTTGAAGCTGGTTTTAAACTTCAATCCTTCGATAAAGGTAACTTCAAGGAAAGTACGTCCCGAAAATTCATCTTTCATACGCTCCGACTTATCATTGGGTAATGTAGCCGGAAGGTTCCAGTTAGCCATCGAACCGGACGGACGGTAAGAACCGAAATCGTATATCCGCTGTCCCTCGGAATCCAGTTTATAGGTTCCGTCTTCGTTCATCTGATAGATGGGATAGAACCCGTTCATCAGACGGCCGGCATTGATGACGTTACTTGTTTTCGTATCCGATGATACAGGATAATTCTGCAAAGAGTGGGCAAAGCTCATGTTCACTCCTCCCCGAAGCCATTTGGTCATCTGGCTTGTCACGTTCGAACGGAGATTAAAGCGTTCATAGCCGGACTCCAAGGCAATACCTTTATCATTCAGATATCCGGCAGAAAAGTAATATTGATTGGTTTTGCCCCCTCCTGAGACATTCAATCCCAATTCCGTGCGAAGTGCCTGCTGCTCCATGGCATCCTGCCAGTCGAAATTCCAGAGTGGAACGGCCCCGTCCACCAATTTTCCATCCGTGCCTACCGGCTGAGGGTATTTAGCGCCATAAGGATTGGGGCCACTCCCCATCAGTTTTCCTACCAAGTCTTTAGAAGCTTTGATAGCCGCTGTCTGAGGAGTATAATTCTTTGTATCCAGTGCATATTGGTTACGTAAAGCCTCCCAATAAAGTTCGAAGTACTGATCGGTGCCGATCCGGTCGTAATCGCGTACCGCGCGATTGGAGCCACCGAAACTGGCTTTCACATTCACCGTAGTCTTCGAATCGCTTTGTCCCTGCTTAGTGGTGATAATAATTACACCATTGGCACCACGCGAACCGTACAAAGCAGCCGAGGCCGCATCTTTCAGAACCGTCATCGATGCAATATCTTCGGGGTTGATAGAGTTCACACTGCCGTCATAAGGCACACCATCCACTACATAAAGAGGTGCACTGGACGCATTGATGGATCCGATACCACGGATACGTATGGTCGCATCGGTACCCGGCTGACCGCTTGCGGCACTTGCCTGCAGACCGGCTACGGTTCCTTCAAGGGCACGTGAGACACTCGAGGTTTGTAACTTTGCTATCTCGTCACCTTTAACGGTAGAGGCGGCACCGGTGAAACTATATTTCTTGGCAGTGGCATAGGCTACTACCATCACTTCTTCCAATTGTTTGCTGTCGGGCACCAGTTCGACATTGATCACTGAGCGTCCACCCACTTTATGTTCCACAGATTTCAGTCCGATAAAACTGAATACCAGCGTACCATCGGACGGTACATTAATGGAATACTTACCGTCGATACCCGTAATGGTACCGACACTGGTTCCTTTCACTAATACCGATACACCGGGCAACGGGTCTCCTTCGGACACAACAGTGCCCGAAACACGTATGTCATTCATTGTCCCGGCATGTAATGCTGCAACCGAAACCACAAAGAGCAACGTAAATAATAGACGTAAATTGGTCTTCATACCTTAAGTTTAGTTATGTTTAAATTAGAATCTTTTGTTTAACACACAATCCGGCAGATTGTTGTTAAAAGCTTTGAAATTGTTGTTTTATTCTTGAAGGTGTGTCAAAAGCCACCTACATTTTTTAATTAATTTTCACGGATCATTCCATGCTGCAAAAGTAGAGTATAGGGGTTGTTCCCGAAATCCCTTTTATAGGGGATTCTTGTACCGCATTTGTGGTAGAAGTGACACTTCTGTTTACAAACCGATGCTATTCCCTTGGTCATTCCGTAGATTCTTTGTAGCTTTGCCCCCGTCCGATAACAAGATATCCCCCATATAGCTTATGAAAAAAGAAAGGTATATATCGCATTCGTTCATCCGCTTCCGCCAGTGGAGCCGGAAAGCCTATGCCATATTCGCCACTTTGGGATTGTGTGTCACCATCGGACAATTGAGAAAGAATGTCACGGAATGTGCGTTGTGCAAGCAACAGACTCCACATACGGAAGGAATTGATCCGCAAGGTGAAACAGAAGATTCTGTCCCGGAAGAAGATTGGGAGAGTACCGTACTGTCTCCCACACCCTTACTCTTTCTTTTCATTCCATTTCAATCTTTGAAATATTCTTATTCAGGTGCCGCGCAGTCAACTGTTGCGACATCCGTTTTATACATTTCATATAAAGAGGTTGCCTCCCATCCAAATGGGACCGGCAACCTCTTTTTTAATTCCCCATCCTATGACCATTGAAGAAATCAAAAACCAAGTATTACAGGGAACGGCCATCAGCCGTGAGCAGGCCGAATGGCTGGCTCAATTTCCCCGAAAAGAAGAGTTGTACGATGCAGCGCACGAAATCACCCGTTTCTGCGCTTCACAGGAGTTCGACATGTGTTCCATCATCAATGCCCGTTCGGGACGCTGCCCCGAAAACTGCAAATGGTGTGCACAGTCATCCCACTACAAGACGAAGGCAGATGTATACGATCTGGTGAGTGCGGAAGAGTGTCTGCGTCAAGCCAAATACAACGAGGCGCAAGGAATCAATCGTTTTTCACTGGTGACCAGCGGTCGGAAACCTTCGCCTAAAAACATGAAGGAACTTTGTGTAGCCGCACGACGGATGCGACGTCACTCGTCAATCCGGCTATGCGCCTCACTGGGACTATTGGACGAAGAAGAATTACAGGCACTGTACAATGCCGGAGTCACCCGGTATCACTGTAACCTTGAGACTGCTCCTTCACATTTCGACTCACTCTGCACCACACATACACAGGAGCAGAAACTGAAGACCCTGCATGCCGCACGACGGGTAGGAATGGACCTTTGTTGCGGCGGTATCATCGGTATGGGCGAAACCGTGGAACAACGGATCGAGTTTGCCTTCACGCTCCGCGAGCTCGACATCCAATCCATCCCGATCAACTTGCTGCAACCCATACCGGGCACTCCGCTCGAACATCAGTCACCGCTCAGCGAAGAAGAGGTACTGACAACAGTCGCCCTTTTCCGTTTCATAAATCCTACAGCCTACCTGCGCTTTGCCGGGGGACGTTCGCAGTTAACGCCCGAAGCTGTCCGGAAATCGCTCTATATCGGCATTAACTCCGCCATTGTGGGAGATTTGCTGACTACTCTTGGCTCTAAAGTATCGGATGACAAAGAGATGATTCTCTCGGAAGGCTACCATTTTGCCGACTCACAGTTCGACCGCGAACACTTATGGCACCCGTATACTTCGACTTCCAATCCACTTCCGGTCTATAAAGTGAAACGGGCTGACGGTGTCACCATCACACTGGAAAGCGGGCAGACACTGATCGAAGGTATGTCATCGTGGTGGTGTGCAGTCCACGGATACAATCATCCGGCATTGAACCGGGCAGTACAAGAGCAACTCAGCAAGATGTCTCACGTCATGTTCGGCGGACTTACACACGATCCGGCTATCGAACTCGGCAAACTGTTGCTGCCACTGGTTCCACCTTCCATGCAAAAGATATTCTATGCCGATTCAGGTTCGGTAGCAGTTGAAGTAGCAATGAAAATGGCCGTACAGTATTGGTATGCAGCCGGGCAACCGGAAAAAAGTAATTTCGTCACCATCCGCAACGGTTACCACGGAGACACTTGGAATGCCATGTCGGTATGCGATCCGGTAACGGGAATGCATAGCATCTTCGGTTCGGCACTCCCTATCCGCCATTTCCTCCCCGCCCCTACTTCACGGTTTGGAGACGAATGGGATCCGGAAGACATCCGTCCGCTGGAACAACTGCTGGAAAAGCAGTCCGGAAAACTGGCAGCTTTCATTCTCGAGCCAATTGTACAAGGTGCGGGAGGCATGCGGTTCTATCATCCGGAATACCTGCGGCAAGCTGCAAGCCTCTGCCGACAGCATGGGGTATTGTTGATCTTTGACGAAATAGCGACCGGATTCGGGCGTACCGGAAAATTCTTCGCCTGGGAACATGCCGGAGTAGAGCCGGACATCATGTGCATCGGAAAAGCCCTGACAGGAGGATACATGACCCTGTCGGCAGTACTGACCACCAATGAAGTAGCAGACTGCATCTCCAACCATTTCCCGGGTGCCTTCATGCACGGGCCTACGTTTATGGGAAATCCTCTGGCATGTGCCGTGGCGTGTGCATCGATACGGCTGCTTCTGGAATCCGGCTGGCAAGAAAATGTAAAACGGATCGAAGCACAACTAAACCGTGAACTGGCTCCGGCGCGTAAGCTTCCTCAAGTGGCGGACGTACGGGTATTGGGTGCCATCGGAGTGATCGAAATGAAAGAACCGGTGGACATGGCACATCTGCAACGCCGTTTTGTAGAAGAAGGGATCTGGCTGCGTCCGTTTGGTAAACTGGTATATGTAATGCCCCCGTTTATCATTACATCCGAACAGTTGACGAAACTGACGGAAGGAATGATAAAATGTATAACCGACGGCTCCACCTGTCTCTAAACTGATCAGAAATGAATATAACTCACCACAGATTACACAGATTCTCACAGATTAATAATTTATTTTACTGCGAGTTAAATTAAAATATCTGTGTTAATCTGTGTAATCTGTGGTGAACTCAAAAACATTACAATCATGAACTATAATCAAGAAACGGAAGGCTATGAATCCGTCCGTTTCTTTGAGGAGTTGAAACTTCTCAAAGAACAGAATAATTTCCGTATCCTCCCTACCCTGATTCATCAAGGCAAAGAGGTCATCATTAACGGGCAACGGATGCTAAACCTATCGTCCAACGATTACTTGGGACTGGCCAATGATACTGTCTTACTAAATGCTTTCTGGCAGACAGTAAAACCGGAAGAAGTCAAATTCTCTTCCTCTTCCTCCCGTCTGCTTACCGGTAATTTTGCCGCATACGGTGAACTGGAAGATCTCTTGTCCTCACTTTTCGGAACAGAAGCAGCATTGGTATTCAACTGCGGATATCATGCCAATACAGGTATTCTGCCAGCCATATGCAACACAAAGACACTGATTCTCGCGGACAAACTGGTACATGCCAGCCTGATAGACGGTATCCGGTTATCGGAGGCCAAATATATCCGTTATCGGCACAATGAATACAGCCAGTTAGAAAAATTAGTTGAAACCCATCACAAACAATACGAACAGGTGATTATCGTTACCGAAAGCATCTTCAGTATGGATGGAGACGAAGCAGACCTGCCCCGGCTGATCAAGCTCAAACAAAAGTATCCGAACATACTGCTCTACGTGGACGAAGCCCATGCGGTAGGTGTCCGGGGAGCAGGCGGACTGGGATGTGCCGAAGCTTACGGATGCATAGCGGATATCGACTTTCTGGTAGGTACTTTCGGAAAAGCGCTGGCTTCTGCCGGAGCCTACGTAGTATGCAGACAAGTAATACGGGATTATCTGATTAATAAGATGCGTCCTTTCATCTTCACCACCGGCCTTCCGCCCGTCACCCTGCAATGGACTTCATTCGTACTCCGCCATTTGGCGGAATATCAAGAAAAGAGAGAACATCTGGCAGCCATCAGTAAGCGTTTGCGAGTTGCGCTCCGGGAGAAAGGTTATTCTTCCACTTCAGTCAGTCAGATCGTGCCTATGGTAGCAGGTGAAAGTGTAACCGCCATACAAATAGCGAAAGAGTTACAACGCAAAGGATTCTACGCATTACCTGTCCGTCCGCCTACAGTACCGGAAGGTACTTCCCGCATCCGCTTTTCACTGACCGCAGACGTGACAGACGAGGAAGTGGAAAAACTCATATCAACAGTAAATGATAATCGATGAACTGTAAACGATGAATGATAAACTGTGAACGATAAACAATAAAGCTATGATACTTAAAAGACTATATCAAACAAAATATTCTCAGAACTCTCCTCTCCCCGGGAGAGAGACCGGGAGTGAAGTCATTCTCTTCTTTACCGGATGGGGAATGGACGAAACTCCCTTCATACATTATCTCCCACAACATAGAGACTTGATTATCTGCTATGATTACCGTTCCCTTGACTTTGACAAGACGTTGCTCTCCACATATACCCAAATACAGGTTGTAGCCTGGTCAATGGGAGTATGGGCTGCTTCACAAGTGCTGCAAGGCAGTAACCTTCCCATAACGCAAAGCATTGCCATCAACGGTACTCCTTTCCCCATCGATGACGCAAGAGGAATCCCTCCCGTCATTTTTGAGGGCACACTCAACAACCTCAGCGAAGCAACGCTACAGAAGTTTCGCAGACGGATGTGCGGTTCGGGAAGTGACTTTAAGGCTTTCTGCGAGATAGCTCCCCAAAGAACGGTTGAGGAGTTGAAAGAGGAACTGACCGCCATCCGCAAGCAATGCAACGAACTGCCCCCATCCGCCTTTGTCTGGAATAAAGCGATCATCGGAGAATCAGACCATATCTTTCCGTCCCGGAATCAGGAACAGGCGTGGGAAGGACATTGCACTGAAATACAACGATATGAAGGAGCACATTATGACGATAAGATATTGAAAGAGAACCTCTCTCCCATTATTCCCTTTTCCAAACAACTGATCGCCCAACGCTTCTCGAAAGCAATCGATACCTATCCTCACGAAGCCCGCGTGCAACAGCAGATTGCCCGGAAAATGTGTACCCTGTTACAGCAGCACCTCCCCCGGCAATCTTTCCGCCGCATCGTAGAGTTCGGTTGTGGCACGGGTACTTACTCGCGTTTGTTGCTCCGTTCGTTTCGTCCGGAACGCTTACTGCTGAATGATCTCTGTGAAGAGATGCGCCACAGTTGCGAAGATATCCTGAACGAACAGGTTTCTTTCCTTCCCGGAGATGCCGAAGCACTTGCTTTTCCCCACGGAACAGAACTGATCACCTCATGTTCCGTCCTGCAATGGTTTGAGCATCCTGACGCTTTTTTCCGCAAATGCGAAAACATCTTGAATGCAAAGGGATACATCGCCTTCAGTACATTCGGGAAAGAAAACATGAAAGAGATCCGTCAACTGACCGGACAGGGACTCACCTACCGTTCGAGAGAAGAACTGACTGCTTCGCTCTCGGCACTATACGACATCGTGCATACGGAAGAAGAAGTCATCTCACTGAATTTCAGCAATCCGATGGAAGTACTTTATCACCTGAAACAAACCGGAGTGACGGGTACCTGTAACAGAGCCTGGACCCGGAGCAGACTGAGCCTCTTCTGTCAGGAATATGAGCGTCTGTTCAGCCCTGGTAAAGGCTCTGTTTCACTGACCTATCATCCCATTTATATCATTGCAAAGAAAAGATAATAACGACCTGCGGGTCTCAAACATAAGAAGTATGAAAAAGAATGTGTATTTTATCAGCGGCATCGATACAGATGCAGGAAAGAGTTATGCCACAGGTTATCTGGCACGGGAATTGAACCAGAAAGGTCAACGTACCATTACCCAAAAGTTTATCCAGACCGGAAATTCGGGTCATTCGGAAGATATCGACCTGCACCGCCGCATCATGGACATCGCCCTTACCGAAGACGACCGGGAGGGATTGACCATGCCCGAAATCTTTTCTTATCCCTGTTCTCCACATCTCGCCTCACGTATCGACGGACGGCCCATCGATTTCGACAAGATAGAACGTGCCACAGAAGAGTTGAGCCACCGTTACGACATCGTCCTGCTCGAAGGTGCCGGCGGACTGATGGTTCCACTCACCGAAGAGTTCCTGACCATCGACTATGTAGCGCAAAAGGGTTATCCGTTACTTTTTGTCACTTCGGGCAAGCTGGGCAGCATCAACCATACTCTCCTCAGCCTGGAAGCTATCAAAAGCCGGGGCATCGAACTGGATACGGTATTATACAACCTCTATCCCACAGTCGAAGACCGAACCATACAAGAGGATACACAGCAATTTATCCAACGGTATCTGCAGAAGCATTTCCCGGAAACTAAATTCAGGACAGTACCGGAATTATAAACGCCACGGTACACGATTGCAAAATCTCTTTCACCACAGATTAACGGATTACACAAACAGGCAATTCACGGATAAGCAACTCCGGCTGTTATATCTTTGTGTAATCTCTTAATCTGTGATGATAACAAGTATTTTAATTGCTGTTTACGGAAACTTTATACCGATGATAAATGTTTATTTCATGACATTAGTTTTTAGACACATCAGGTTAAATAGAAGTTTTCAGTATGAGTTTCAACATTGTAAAAAACGACAAGAAGCGTGTCATCATCGTAGGTGGTGGCTTCGGTGGTCTCAAGTTGGCCAACAAGCTAAAGAAATCTGGCTTTCAGGTTGTTTTAGTAGACAAGAACAATTATCATCAGTTTCCTCCCCTGATTTATCAGGTCGCATCCGCCGGACTTGAACCCAGCTCTATCTCCTTCCCTTTCCGGAAGATTTTTCAGAAGCGAAAAGACTTTTACTTCCGCATGGCAGAGGTACGGGCCATTTTCCCCGAGAAAAAGATGATCCAGACTTCCATCGGTAAAGCAGAATATGATTACCTGGTATTGGCAGCCGGCACTACTTCGAACTTCTTCGGCAACGAACATATCGAAGAAGAAGCCATGCCTATGAAAACCGTTTCGGAAGCCATGGGATTGAGAAATGCTCTGCTGGCAAACTTTGAACGGTCAATCACCTGCGCCACAGAACGTGAGCGACAGGAGTTGCTTAATGTTGTCGTAGTGGGCGGAGGAGCCACCGGAGTGGAGATAGCCGGAGTACTTTCGGAAATGAAAAAGTTCGTACTCCCCAATGATTATCCGGATATGCCCAGCAGCCTGATGCACGTTTATCTGATTGAAGCAGGAGACAGACTATTGGCCGGAATGTCCGAAGATTCATCGCGTCATGCCGAACAGTTCCTACGCGAAATGGGAGTCAACATCCTGCTGAACAAGCGGGTGACGGACTACAAAGATCATAAAGTGGTGTTGGAAGACGGGACAGAGATAGCCACACGCACCTTCATCTGGGTGAGTGGTGTGGCAGCTATCACCTTTGGCAATATCGGCGGAGAGTTACTGGGACGGGGAAGAAGAATCAAGGTAGACGAATTTAACCGTGTACAGGGAACTGAGCATATTTTCGCAATCGGCGACCAGTGTATCCAGACCACGGACAAGAACTATCCCAACGGACACCCTCAACTGGCACAAGTAGCCATCCAACAAGGAGAGCTGCTTGCCAAAAACCTGCAAAGACTGGAAAAAGGAAAACCGATGCAACCGTTCCATTACCGCAACCTGGGATCGATGGCAACCGTAGGACGCAACCGTGCCGTAGCAGAGTTCAGCAGTTTCAAAACCGCCGGATGGCTGGCCTGGGTGATGTGGCTGGTTGTTCACTTACGTTCCATCCTGGGAGTGCGAAACAAAGCAAACGTATTGCTCAACTGGGTATGGAATTACTTCACTTACGACCAGTCTCTGCGAATGATTGTTTATGCAAAGAAAGCAAAAGAGGTGCGTGACCGTGAAGAACTAGAAGCAAAAACGCATTGGGGTGAAGAGAACCATACACAGCAATAAAGGAATTATCGCTCCGCTCAGGAATCAGAGAAATTAAACCAACTGATTTTGCAATGACTTTTAATCCACTACAGAGTACACAGAGAGCACAGAGTTTTTAATCTCTGTATACTCCGTGTACTCTGTGGTGAATTGTATTCGTATCTATTCCGTCAGGTTACTCATATCGTAATGACCGTGCCGGTTTTCCCACTATGATCTTCACTGTCTGGCAGGCTACTGTCACAAACGAAATCAGCAGCATCAACACTACCGGAATTATAAAGAACCATGCTTTCAAGTCCGTGCGGAAAGCATAATGACTCAACCAGGCATTCATGCTGAACCAGGCGACGGGCAGCGCAATGACTACTGCTATCAGGATCAATTGGAAGAAGCCTTTACCCAGTTGATAGAACAGATTCCAACGGGTAGCCCCCAATACTTTCCGGATCCCCATCTCCTTGGTACGCGTCGAGCACGAAAACATTACCAGTACCCACAATCCCAGACAAGAGATGAAAATAGCCAGACCTGTAAAACAGCCGATCATGACACCGAACACCTCGTCCTGCCGATACTGATGATCGAAGAACTGGTCGAGGAAGAAGAAGTCGTAACTGGAATCTTCGAAATAGCGATGCCAGATCTCCTCAACCTGTGACACCAGCTCCTTCGGGTCGCCGGACTTCATCACAACAGAGATATACCGCTGCGGCAACCAGTCGATTTTATCTTTATGAATCAACATAATCGGCGTATAGTTTTTATTGAGTGCCTGCTGGTGATAATCCTTCACCACGCCGATGATCTGCATCGGAGCATCGGTACATTCCACCTCTATCTCTTCGCCGAGAGCCTCTTCGTTAGAAGCAAGTCCTAAGTTACGGACAGCAGACTCGTTGACCACCAACTTATTCACGTCGTCTCCATAATCCTCGGAGAACCCGCGTCCAGCCACAAGCTGAAGTCCGTAAGCATCGATGTAGTCCGGGTCACACACCAGCATTTCATAGAGCCGGTTTTGCTTCAAAGCGTCGCTTTTCCGGCGATTGGATAAGAAGGTAGCCACCTCTTCACCCGGAACCGCACCGGAAAAAGTGACTTTATCCACCAAAGGCAGACGGGCAATAGCTTTCTTCATGGCTTCGAGTTTGGTATTCATCCCTTCGGTCCGTCCGGGAAATTTCACCACCAGGGTCTGGTCCGTCTTCACTCCCAACGACTGACTACGCATGAAGTTCAACTGCGCAAACACAATCAATGTACCGCACAACAGAATCATGGAAGCTGTATACTGAACAACCACGAGCACTTTGCGAGTGCCTTCTCCCGACTTACTGTTGAGGAACTTTCCCTTCAGCAACGTAATCGGTTTACGATTCAGCAGTGCCAGCGCAGGATAGTAACCAGAAAGGAAAATACCGCCAACTAACACGAACAACAGTAACAGCCACCAATATCCGGTCAACCAGACAGAGAAGGTAACCGTACGGCTTACCAACTGATTGAAATATGGAAGAACCAGTTCAATCAGCCCCACAGCCAGCACAAAAGCAACCAAGTTCATCACCAAAGCCTCAAATAAGAACTGTGAAATAAGCTGTTTGCGGAAAGCTCCTATCACCCGGCGTACCCCTACTTCCTTGGCACGTTCCATCGAACGGGCTACGGTCAGGTTGATATAATTGATCCAGGCAATTGCCAGAATGGCTATGGCAGCAAAGATCAGGGCAATCATCGCCGTGTGGTTTCCCTTGATCTCGGCCTCGTATCCCACTTGGGGTTTGAGATGGATATCGGCCAATGGAGTCAGTGAAACGCCCCAAATTTTGTTCTTCAAAGCCTCGTCCGTCTTATATTTCTCCACCATTGCCGGAAACGCTTCTTCTATTTCTGCCTTCCTTTCGGGAGAATCGAGTAATACGTAAGTATAGACCTCGTGCTTATACCAATAATCATGCAAATACTGTCCGAGCGATTTATAGGAAATCAGAAAATTGTAATGGACATGTGAATTGGAAGGCATCTCTTTCATAACACCGGTCACTTCGCAAACCACCTTGTCATAAGGTCCCGTAAAGATAAGTATCTTACCGATGGGATCTTCATCCTGAAAATATTTACGGGCAATCCGTTCGGTGATGACCACCTGCCGGGGCATGGAGAGGCAAGTGACCTTATCTCCCTTCACCAACTCAAAGTCGAACAAACGGAAGAAGCCGGGATCGGCATAAGCAATCTGGTTTTCACGTAAAGTAAGTTCACCATACTTCACAATCTGTTCCGGCTGATACAAGGAGACCACCCGCGTATAGTCTTCAATTCCGGCCAGATTCTCTTTCATGGCCGAACCATAACCAAACGAACTGCTGGCCCAATAGTCGGTCTGTACTTCGCCTTCATAGAAAGTGCTTTCCACACGGAAAATGCGTTCGTACTTCTCGTGCATCTTGTCGAAACTGAACTCAAAAGTGACATAAGTCAATATCAGCAAGGCAGATGCCATGCCGACTGCCAATCCGAAAACATTGATGAAACTGAATCCCTTCCGTTTCATCAGGTTACGATAGGCACTATTCCAATAATTCCCTATCATACGCTCTCTGTATTAGTCCCGGAAGTTTCGACCAACGGACGGTTGATATTCTCGGCTACGATCTTCCCATCGAGCAGGCGGATAATCCGGTGGGCATAAGTCGCATCACGCTGCGAGTGAGTAACGATGATGATGGTAGTCCCCTGACGGTTCAGTTCCCGTAGTAGCTCCATCACTTCCACACCGTTTACCGAGTCGAGGTTTCCGGTCGGTTCATCGGCAAGCAACAATTTACAGTCCGTCACCACGGCACGGGCTATGGCGACGCGCTGTTGTTGTCCACCGGAAAGTTGTTGCGGAAAATGATTGGCACGGTGCAACAAGTTTACCTTCTCAAGTACCTGTTTCACCTTTTCTTTCCGTACGGCAGGTTTCATGCCCAGATATACCAGAGGAAGCTCCACATTCTCGTATACGGTCAGTTCGTCAATCAGGTTGAAACTCTGGAAAATAAATCCCAGATTTCCCTTACGCAGGGCCGTCAGTTGGTTCTCGTTCATCTTGTCCACCTGTTTGCCTTCGAAGAAGTAAGAACCGGAAGTGGGTGAATCGAGTGTACCCAGGATATTCAGCAGAGTAGACTTGCCACACCCGGAAGGACCCATGATAGCTACAAATTCTCCCCGCTCCACTTGCATGGTCACTTCATTCAACGCTTTGGTCTGCACCTCCTCGGTGGTGAAGAGCATAGACAGTTTTTCTGTTTTAATCATAATCGTTATATATTATATTAGTTATTCATATTTTAAAATGCGCATAGGTTTCTGGCGGATGGTACGCCATACCTGTTGGAACACAGTGAGAAAGGCTATCAGCATCAGCAGTACAAAAGTGGCTGCATATATCCACCAGGACAGCGAAATGTGGAAAGCGTACGTTTCCAGCCAAGCATTCATCAGCACTGCCGATACAGGAATACCGATTGCAGATGCCAATACGGTAAGCAACAACAGTTCTTTGGTCAGGACAAAGAACAGGCTGGTTTTATTTGCGCCGAGCACTTTGCGGATACCCACCTCCTTCAAACGTGACAAAGTGGAAAACAGTGTTACAATCCACAATCCAAGGCAAGCAACAAATACAGCAAGCAATGAGGCACTGGCAAATATCCAGCCAAAATTACGATCGGATTTGTATAGGAATTCATTAAAATCATTCAAAAAGAAATAAGAAAATAAAGAAGTCGGGAAGTATTCACGATACATCTGTTCAATTCCCGTCAAGACGCCGGCATCCCCCTTTCCTTTCAGACAGACAGAAATATAAGGCGTTGCAATAAAAGGAACACGCTCTTTCAAAAAGAAAATGATAGGCTTGTAAGCCACGGCAAGCGATTGCTGGTGGTAGTTCTCCACCACTCCTATTATCTCAAGCGGGTCACTAACCACTTCCATTTTAAGTTGTTGCCCCAACGCCGCTTCTGCCGATTCGTAGCCCAACAGCCTGACAGCTTCTTCGTTAAGCACCACCCGGTTAAGATCGCCACCATAATCTTCGGAAAAACTTCGTCCGCAAACCATACGGGGCATATAAGCAGACAAATAGTCGTAATCGACAGAAAACATCTGTATCAATTTTACTTGTGAGGGATCGCTTCCATACGGCCGATTGGTAAAATAGTTGGCAACTTCCACACCGGGAACAGCTCCCGAAACTGTCACGTGACTTACATCCGCCCGTTGCTTCAAACGTTTGGTGAAGCTCTCCATGCGCAGCGACAGTCCCTCAGTGAACGAAGGATATTTAATGACCAGAATGCGGGTATTCAGATCCGATTCGGCCTCACGCTGCATGTAACGGACCTGTTGAAACACAGTAAACGTGCCTGCAATCAGAACAAAAGAAGCCAGGAACTGAACAACAATCAACGCCTTTCTGATCCGGTTGCCTCTCTTTCCGTGCAACAGTTTACCGCGCATAATCTCCGACGGACGGATAGTGACCATCAGCCAGGAAGGATAAAGCCCTACAACCAACGTACCGATGATAACCACTCCGGCTACAATCCCCCAGAAAGCGGGTTGCATAAGTATGTCTGTCCCGAAGCTTTGCCCTGCCCAGCGATAGACAAGAGGCAAGAGGAGTTCCAACCAGCCGAAAGCTATCAACGTAGCCAGCAAGTTCATGAAACCGGACTCAAGAAGTCCCTGGATAATAATCTGACGGCGCGAAGCACCAAAAGCTTTACGGAGCCCGAACTCTCGTCCACGCTCCAAAAAGCGGGCTACGGTCAGGTTCAAGGCATTTGCCCAACCTATCAGCAGCAGAATGGCGGACATTACGAACAAAATAAGAACTGCCGTCCGGCTTCCTTTCACCTCTTTCTCGTATGCTTTTTGAGGAGTAAGGTGAATGTCTTTCAACGGGATCAGTTCTACAGCCCAGGTTTTATGTTTCAGTGCATCAGTCTTGTACTTGTCGGATATGCCACGGAAAGCCTGTTCAATTTCTCCCGGAGTCTTTCCGGGCATCAGGCGGACGTAAGTATATACACCGTGAATGTACCAGATGTCCTGCCGTTCCTTGGGAATCGTATTGTAGGAAAGCAGGAAATCGTAGCGCAGGTGCGAACGGACAGGCATATCGGCAATAATGCCCGTTACTTCAAAGTTTTGCTGTGATGAAGAGGTACTGAAGGTCAGTATCTTGCCTATCGGGTCTTCTTCACCAAAATAGTGGCTTGCAGCGCTTTCAGTCAGTACCACCGTATTAGGGCGTACCAGTTGCCCGGCCTTTTCTCCTTTAACTATGGGGAAGTTGAATATTTCGAAAAAGGCAGGCTCGGTATAGCAGTAATGTTCCTCGGCAAATCTCCTGTCGAAGTAATTCACTACCTGCTCGCGATCCTGAGCCGTAACACGGACGTACTTCTCAATTCCCGCTATTTCCCTGTTCATGGCAGGAGCATGCCCATAAGCCGTAGTCGCCCAATTATCCGTCAGCATCTCGCCTTCATACAGTCTGCTTTCAACACGATACACACGGTCGGTATCATGAAATGAATCATAACTTAACTCCGACCAGACATAAAGCATAATAAGAAGTGCCGCCGCAATGCAGACCGACAACCCTGTTATGTTTATCAGCGTCAGAGACTTTTTAACCCGCTGGCTTCGTATCACTTGCGAAATGTAGTTCATAGTATTCGGTTCTTATTTCAATATAAGTTTCTCGTTATCCCCAAACAATTCATATCCGGATACAATCACCCGGTCGCCCGGTTTCAATCCCTCGGTCACTTCATAATATTGCGGGTTCTGCCGTCCGATCCGGATGGGACGGCGCGTGGCAAATTTACCACTTTCGTCAACAACATACATCCAGCGGCCCCCGGTTATTTGAAAGAATCCGCCACGAGGAACAAGAATGGCCTGGGCAGGATCTCCCAACTGAAGATTGATGTGATAAGTTTGTCCGGCACGGATGTTCTCGGGACGTCCGGAAGTAAATTGAAGGTCGGTGCGGAACTGGCCCTCCTTTACCTCGGGATAGGGTTTGGTCACCTCGAGTTTATAGTTTCCTCCGTCACGGGTAAAATCAGCCGGAAGTCCGGGAACCACCCGTTCCACATAATGCTCATCGATCTGTGCCTGCACTTTCAAATCGGGTGTAATGATCTGTCCGATATGCTCGCCGGCAGCAATGGACTGGCCGATCTGAGCATCGAGGTTCCCCACCTGTCCGTCTATGGGAGCTTTTACTTTCAGGTTTTCCACCCGTTCACGTACCAAGGCAAGACTACGCTTCATATTACGGATGTTTTCATCGAGACTATGAACCTGACTCTCCCTGAAAATATTGTCCTGACGGATACGTTCGTCCACAACATCCAGTTGTGCCCGTGCCGCCTCATACTCTTCACGTGCCAGCCGGAAGTCTTCCTGTGCTATCAGTTGCTCTTTGATAAGACGGCTGTACTGGTCGTAACGACGCTTCTTCACAGCCAGTTCCTTACTCAGCCCGATGCGCTCCTGCTTCAGCCGCAGGCGCTCCTGTTCCATACTGATGCGGGTGTTGCGCAACTCGTTTTCCTGATAGGCGAGATCGGCTTCGCTCTGCATGATCCCGATGTTCAGGAGCGGATTGCTGAGACGGAGAATGACGTCGCCTGCTTTGACGATGGCCCCCTCTTCTTTCAGGCGCTCCTCGACACGGCCTCCCTCTACCGCATCCATATAGATGATGCGGTTGGGCATCACTTGTCCGATGACCCGGATGTAATCACTGAACTCTCCGCGGGTAACAGTAGCAATGGTCAGCCGGTCTTTTTCTACACTCATAGAAGAGGAAGTGTCCCTGAAAATAAAATAAAAGATAAGTCCCACCAGTGCCACGGCTCCGGCAATAGCATAATAATGTTTTCGCTTCATTCCGGGCTTCCGTTCGATCATTGTATCCATAGATAGTTATTGTTTTATGTATGATTCACGTTTGTTTATAAGGTTATACCGTCAGGTCGTAAAGGAACGATGTACCGGTCACATACCCCGTATATCACTTCTCACCGGGCAACGTACAAAAACTTCCCGTCCGATAATAAGTTTCCATCTTCCGGGTCATATCCACCTGTAAGCGCACCCGGGTCAACTCGGCCTTGGCAGAGATAAAGCGATTGCGGGCTTCCATCAGCTGGAATACGGAGATAAGCCCCTCTTCCCATTTTCGTTCGGATTCTTTCAGTACCAGTTCTTCGGCCCTAAACTGCTGCAATACCTGCCGGAATTCATCATATCCGGAACGGAGAGAAAGAACCGTTTCCTCCACCTCTGTATAGAGTTGTTGTTTTTGAAGTTCTTCCTCATTCCGGAGACGGAATATATTCAACTTGTGTTTGCGCAGGGTGGTCAGTCGTTCCAACCCGCTCAATAAAGGGATGGAAATGCCGACACCGATATACTTTCCTAAATTGTCGTTCAGCTGTTTGGTAGAAAAACCGTCGAGATAACGGGAGGCCATTGAGAAACGGGCAAAAACCGTCGGCGAGAACTTACCGCCCGCCATGGCATACTCTTTACGGGCAGCCCGCTGTCTGAGTTCCATCATCCGCATCGAAGGCATTGCTACCAGAGATTGCATATAGAGCTCATCTGTCTGGGGCAGCGAACAAGGCGGAAGAGATTCGTAGTTGATTGTATCCTGAAGTACCAACGTATCCCCGGCATGCAGGTTCAACAATTGTTTCAGTTGGAGCAATGCCAGGCGGCAACCGTTCTCACGCACCTGGTAACGGTAAATATCACCCTCGCGACGGGCTTTGACTTCCTGTAAGTCGGAAACCGACTTCAAACCCAGTTCTACAAAAGCTTCGGTTTGTTTGAGATAACGTTCGCTTAGCCGGCTCTGCTCAAAAGCCAGATCGAGCATCCGCTCTTCAAGCAGGAGTTTATAATAGGCATCCGTCACCCGGCAGGCAAGTTCGTTGCGCCGTTCCTTCAAAGCCCATTCACTCCGGCTGCGGTTCATCTTCTCAAAACGTACCCGGTTGATGCGGGTGAAACCTTCGAAAAGGGAAAGCGTCATGTCCAGCCCCACGGTTCCTTCATCAAACGTATTATTGGTGTATCCGTTGGTGCTCGGATCGATGGAATGTCCGAAGTTTCGTCCGGCTTCGGCCGATACACTGACGCGGGGAAGGAAACTCCCCATGGCAGAGATATAGTTCATCCGGTTTTCCTTGATATCTATCTCGCTATTCCGCAAAGACGGATTCTGTTTCCATGCGATACGAATACATTCGTCGAGCGATCTCTCTGTCTGTGCAGACAAAAGAGCGGAAAAAAGAAATAAGGTGCAAAGTGATATAAGATGTTTCATATAAACCATCTGGGCAAAGAGTGTGCCAAAAAGAATAAACAACTAAAATTCAACCACATAGACTTATCAATAAAAAGACACCGTCCAATATTTGGACGCTACTGCGTACAGATATTGGACGGTTGACGTCAACATTCCCCGGATTTGTCCCCACATCCCCTTCCCATATAAATTCTCAATTCGAAAACGTCTAATTATTGGACACTCTCTTGCAGGGAGTTACAAAAACAAATATCTTTACCACGAACTTAAAAACAGGAAGCGAATCAAAAGGAGATATCATGAACACGGGAACTATTCTGATTGTAGACGATAACAAAGGGGTGTTGGCTTCACTCGAACTTTTGCTTGAAAACTACTTCTGCAAGATACTGACGGCTTCGAACCCGAATCAGATCACTGCCCTGCTGACGACCCACCGCATCGATGTGGTCATCCTGGATATGAACTTCTCGGCAGGCATCAATAATGGCAACGAAGGGCTGTATTGGCTGGGACATATCCGGAAGATGGCTCCTACCCTGCCCGTAGTGATGCTGACTGCTTACGGAGACGTGGAACTTGCCGTAAAAGCACTCAAAAACGGAGCCGCCGACTTCCTCCTGAAACCATGGGATAATCAGACCCTGATCGATAAAGTGACGGAAGCCTACCGCAACAACAGGAAACCTTCGGAACGGCAGACAAAGGAAAACAAAAAAGAAGGGTTCGAAATGCTGGTTGGACATTCGCCTGCCATGCTGCAACTGATGAAAGTAGTATCTAAAGTGGCACGGACAGATGCCAACATCCTGATAACAGGAGAAAACGGAACCGGTAAAGAGATATTGGCACGGGAGATTCACCGCCTTTCACCTCGCGGTGCACGCCCGATGCTGAACGTAGACATGGGAGCGATCAGCGAATCACTGTTCGAGAGTGAACTGTTCGGGCACGAACGGGGGGCTTTCACCGATGCTTACGAAAGCCGCCGGGGAAAGTTTGAGGCCGCCGACGGAAGTTCACTGTTTATGGACGAAATAGGCAACCTGCCCCTGTCGCTCCAGGCCAAGTTGCTCACGGTACTCCAAAGCCGCAATGTGATGCGGTTGGGAAGCAACAAAGTGATCCCGGTAGATATCCGCCTGATTTCGGCAACAAACAAGGACATACCCGCAATGGTAAAAGAGGGGATGTTTCGTGAAGACTTGTTCTACCGCATCAACACCATCCACCTGGAACTGCCTCCCTTGCGTGAGCGGGGAGACGACATTTTGCTCTTTATCGACGGTTTCTTACGTAAATTCGCTTCCAAATATCAACGTCAGGAAATACGGATGCACGAACAGACTGTTGAAAAATTGCGCGGGTATCACTGGCCAGGCAATATCCGGGAGTTGCAGCATGCCATCGAGAAAGCGGTCATCTTGTGTGAGGGCAGCGTGATCCGCCCTAAAGATATCTTGGTGAAACAGACCTGGCAGCCACAGGCAGCAGTCACCGTACCCAATCTGGAAGAGGTGGAACGGCAAGCCATCGAAACTGCCATCCTGCAAAACAACGGTAACCTGACTGCCGCTGCCGAGCAACTGGGCGTGAGCCGGCAAACGTTGTATAACAAGCTCAAACGATTCAAACTCTGACCCCGATGATATTCAGCCGACGCATCTATTTCATTATACTGCTCCACATCGTACTGATACTCGCTACGGCAGGTGCCGGACTATGGCTGATCTTATCCGGCACCGGATACATCATCGGCAGTATATTATTGCTATGTTCTCTTTTTCAGATCGGTGCACTGACCCGGCGGCTAAATACATTCAACCGAAAAATCAAATTGTTCTTCGATGCAGTGCAGGATAAAGACAATATGCTCTACTTTCCGGAAGTGAATGTCAGCAAAGAACAGGAACAACTGAACCGTTCGCTCAACCGGCTCAATGACCTGCTTGCCCGTACCAAAGGCGAAAACCAGAAACAGGAGCACTTCTACCGGTCGTTACTTGAAGAAGTGCCCAGCGGCGTGCTTGCCTGGGATGCTTCGGGCCGAATCATCACTGCCAACAGTGCTGCCTTCTCTCTGCTGAAGTGCAACCGTCTTTACACCGAAATGCAACTGGCACAACTGCTGAATGCAACCGGCATTCGCGACAGCCTCAGCATATCCCGAAAAGAGATGATCCTGGAAGGTGAAACCATAACCATCTTATCCATCAAAGATATCGGTGACGAGCTGAGTGATAAGGAGAGTGAATCGTGGAGCAAACTGACACATGTGCTGACCCATGAAATCATGAACACGATTGCACCGATCATTTCACTCTCACAAACCTTATCCGCATATCCGGATATCAACGAAAAGTCAGCCCGCGGGCTACGGATTATCCAAACGCAAAGCGAACGGCTGATGGAATTCACGGAATCATTCCGGCATCTGTCCTACCTCCCTCACCCGGAAAAGAAACGTTTCTCACTGACCGATATGTTGCGCAACCTGGAAGAACTGTTGCAAAGTGATTTCCGCGAACGTGGCATTCACTTCGTGTTACAATCCACACCGGATTCGATAGAAACCGACGGCGACGCAAACCAGCTGTCACAAGTATTCCTCAACTTACTGAAGAATGCGATGCAGGCTCTCGAAGGACAGACGGAAGGCAGAATCATCCTCCGCCTGCAACAGGCAGACCGTCTGCTGATAGAAATAGAAGACAATGGTCCCGGCATCCCGGAAGAGATACGTGAGCAGATCTTCATTCCTTTCTTTACCACAAAAGCGGAAGGAAGCGGAATAGGACTCAGTCTCTGCAAGCAGATCATCCGACAACATGACGGACACTTATCGATCCGTAAGAGTCGTCCGGGACAAACAATTTTCAGTATCGACCTGCCTCAGGACTGAAACATTTTAGTAGGTGTAATGTTATAAATAGAGAGGAATCTCTACTCTCCTTTTTATTTATTATGAAAGAAAAATATTGGAAATATTCTTTGATTATCATCATCATCGGGCTGGGCATCATCTTGTTCCGGCAAATTACCCCTTTTCTCGGCGGATTATTGGGAGCACTCACCATCTATATCCTGGTCCGGAGACAAATGATGTATCTCGGTGCACGAATGAAACGAAGTTTCGCAGCCCTGCTGATTACAGGTGAAGCCATCCTATGCTTCCTGGTACCTATTTCTCTGATTGTATGGATGCTGGTCAACAAGTTGCAGGACATCAATCTGGACCCACAGGCCATTATTGCCCCTGTTGAAGAATTGGCAGGGATCATCAAAGCGAAAACAGGATATGATGTGCTGGGCAGTGACACACTTTCGTTCATCGTTTCTCTGCTCCCCAAAATAGGACAGGCAGTCATGGGAGGTATCAGCAGCTTTGCAATCAACCTGTTTGTTTTGGTCTTTGTACTTTATTTCATGCTGATAGGAGGAACCAAAATGGAGTCCTACATTGACGACATCCTACCTTTCAATGAGAAAAACACCCGGGAGGTAACACACAATATCAACATGATTGTCCGCTCCAATGCCATCGGCATTCCCTTACTTGCCGTTATTCAGGGAGGAGTCGCACTAATCGGCTACTTTATCTTCGGAGCACCGAATGCCTGGTTAGTGGGTGTTCTGACTTGTTTTGCTACAATCATCCCGATGGTGGGGACTGCTCTCGTCTGGTTTCCGGTGGCTGCCTACCTTGCACTGACCGGTGAATGGGCAAACGCCATCGGGCTGGCAGCTTACGGAGGAATTGTCGTTTCGCAATGTGACAACCTGATACGCTTTATCTTACAGAAGAAAATGGCAGACACCCATCCGCTTATTACAATCTTCGGTGTAGTCATCGGATTACCGTTGTTCGGATTCATGGGAGTCATCTTCGGACCGCTTA
>OGHF01000520.1_pt1 | contig 26102 bp, 19 predicted proteins | sample 1571481 | NCBI WGS metagenome assembly OGHF01 (sample SAMEA2581952, study PRJEB24529) | metagenome | biome: Human gut stool | place: China | collected 2011
AGTTTGCCGGAAGCGACGATATTGCCTGCCACCTCTACATAGGAATCGTTACCGGCTCCAACGGAAATACCATAAGACAGTGTGCCATTATTATCATAGGACGAAATCACATCACCGCCTACATAGATTTTACTGGTCCCTCCGGTGGTGATGCCGGTAGCATTGCGGTTAGAAGCGGTCACATTGCCGTCTACTTTGATGTTGGCATTTTTGCCGCTGATACCGCTGGCAGAAATATTGCCGCCTACCTGGATATCGGGCGTTGACGAAATGCTGCTGCCATAACCGCCATCGATGTAAATTCCGCGTACCCGTTCGGCACCGGCATCTGATTCGACAACGATATCTGTCCCAACCTTGACCTGGACGCCGCTGTCACCGTAAACGCCATAAGAATTGTTATACTGGCTGTTGGCACCATGCACATAGATATCCTTGCCGATAGCAACCTCAGTATCATCGACGGCGCGGATACCGGTGGCGTTATTACCAATGGACTCTACGCCGTTTGTCACCGTCAGTGTCTCACCACTGTAAACGATTTCTGCCGTACTGCCAGCAGTGGCAGTAACACTGTCTACTGTTCTTGCTGCGGCCCCCAGCGGGAAGGTCAGCGTCCCCAACGCCGCCATCCCGCATAAAAGAGCCAGTTCTTTGCCTGTCACCTTCATTCTTTTCATTTTGTTTCCTCCTTGCTTATAAAACCAACCCTCAATAACTGGGAAAATCTGCAAGTGATGACTGCCCACGACACATTTTGTAACGGCAGGGATCTCTATACTACAGATTTTGCCTCTGTTCACTTAAAATTTATCCTGACTAAAACGTCCTTTTATAAAGTATCAGGAATATTTCAGTCTACCACTTTTTCAATTCTTAATATTTATTTGTATTTATATTTATTATCTTTTTGTGATTAAAAGATAATCGATATTTTTTGTCACGTCAATATTTGCAGCATTTTAAACAACTGCTTTGTCAGCTATATATTTACCCCTAAAAAGTAAAACACCACCCAATTTATTGGGTGGTGTTTTACTATAGCAATAACTGTCTTTAATTTTTCAAAATACATCAGCTAAATTTTTACATATCGGCATTCAGGGCCATTACCAGCTCCAGACGCGTATCGACGCCTAATTTGCGGTAGATCCCCTGCAAAGCCTTTTTCACTGTTATCTCGGCAATAAACATTTCCGCGGCAATTTCCGCATTAGTCCTGCCCTGCACAACAAAGTTTGCGATCTCGGCCTCCCTGGCAGTCAAAGTTTTGCCGCCCATGATATACGAAGCTTTGTGCTTGATATTTTTTAAATTTTCCTGATATACTGCACCCAGCTCCAATATCTTTGCCAGCAGCTCCGGTTCACCGCTGTTTTGCTGTGCTGCTTTTTTGAGCAGCGGTTCCAGCACGTCAAAATTTTCCACAAAAGGCATCACGATCCCGTCTGCAGCCGCCAGCACCAGTGCCCGGTTCAATTCGCTCAAAGCTTCGTTTTCATGCTGCAGACCGTCCTGTGCCGCAGCACTGTAGACCGCAGCATAAATACTCAGTAAAAAATTATTAAAACTCCGCGCCGCTGCTTCAAATTCACGCAGCTGCCCCAAAAGCGGCAGATAGTCCTTCTGCAGCAGTAAATAGCGTCCATAAACGATATATAAACAGCCCCAGGCTGAATAAAGCAGACCCGATTTCTGAAAATCACCCTTCTGCAGCCAGCTAACGAGCAGTTTGCCCTTATCCCCCAGCTGCAGATCGATCCAGGCGCGGCTGGCTTCGATAGTTTTGCGGTATAAATGCTCCTGCACTGCCGTCTGCAGAGTATCCAGCCGTCTGCTGATCTCACGGACACGTTTTTTATTACCTAAAGCTATACTGATACGCAGAGCAATAAATTCAGCACACAGCTCTACGCTGACCTGTTCGTTGCGCCGTGAAACATTCAGTGCTTCCGTTGCCAAAATAAACGCTTTTTCCCAATAACCGCGCTGAAAATACGCTTCCGATGCCAGTACATATTCAGAACCGGCACCGTGATTCTGCACCAGACGGTAATAATATGCCATAGCCTGCGGAAAAACATCCAGGGTTTTCTGCAGCGTACCGGCCTGACGGTAAAACATAAACAAAATAGAATTGGCACCGCCGCCCCAGATAGTCTGCGGCGAGAAAAAGCGTACCGGCTGCCGCAGCAGCTGCAGCGACTTTTTAAAATAAGCCGCCATGGCTTCCACATCATTATACTGGGTCTCACCCAGCAAAAACTCCAGCTCGCCCAGACACTGCTCCCGTTCCTGTCTGTCCTCCAGCTGCCCAATATATTTCCGCAGCTTCCTGATTTCCTGCTGCAGCCGTTCGTTTTCCCCGCTCAAAAACAGCCACAGCGCATAAATCAATCCCGCTTTGATATGCTTTTGCCTGATCGTTTCAGGCGCTTCGCCAAAATAAGCCATAATTTTATTTTTATAATTGTTCTCAAAGCTGCAGCCGCGGTCTTTTTCAAAAACGGTCAGCATCTTGTCATAATCGCCGGCTGTATGATAGTAGCAAAAGGCTGTCAGAAAATCGTTCTGCAGCTCATACCACTGACCACTGCGCCGGCACAAACGACGCCGTTCTGTATCCGGCAGTTCTGCTCCCAGACGCTGCAGATAGACTTTGAATGCATTATGGATATGGTATTGTCCTCTCAGCAGCTCATAACTGATAAAGCCATGTCTGAGCGCCAGATTTTCCAGCAGAGCTGGCGCCGCATCATTTTCCGTTATATAAGCAGCCTGGCGGCCACTAAAATCCTCATTTAAAATAGACAGCTCTGTTAAAAGTGTTTTTTCCGCTTCGCTGCAGGAATTATAAGCCACGGCCTGTACCAGCCGCAGCAGTTCTTCGCCTGTTTGCGGGCTCTGCCCGTTGTGGTACTGCCGCAGATACAGATATAGGGCGCTGACCCAGCCTTCTGTAGCAGCCAGCAGATTTTCGGCGGCACGACGTTCTAAAACTATCCCGTTTTTACGATAATAAACAATAATATCACTCACTTCAAAAGCAAAATCCTTCGGCTGCAGATACAGACACTCACCTTTCAGGACCAGCTCATCCAAAGTGAAATCCGGCGGACGCTGTGTCAGCAGCACAAAATGCCAGTTGGGCAGATCAGCTTTCGCCAGCGCCAGCAGCAGCTTATCACAGTCCTCGCTGCCCAGCAGATGATAATTGTTCCAGACGAAAACAACTGTTTTTTTCAATTTCGATGCCTGCAGCACTTCGATAACCCGCTGACGGGTCGCCGCATTACGCGGCAGTTCCTGCCAGGTCAGCGAAGCAGTATCCACACCAGCAGTCTGCAGCGATTTGACAAAGCAACGCCAAAAAGCCGCTTCCGCTCCTGTATAACAGGTATCCCACAGCATATCTACAGAAAGGGAAAGCAGCACTTTTTTCACAGCAGTCGTTTTACCATAACCGAAAGGGGCAGCCGCAACTGTCAGCGGCACTGCCAAAATCTGAGCCAGACGTTCTTCCAAAGCCGGCTTCAAATATATTTTTTTAGGAAAAGCTTCGGATTTTTTCTGCATCGCTTCTACCCCTTTAAAGATTACGATTATTCGTCAGCACAATTATTTATTATAGTTATATTGTACCGTAAATGCCAATTTAAATACAGGGTTTTCAATATTCAAAAACATATTTTTAAATAATTTATCCTCTTTTTTGAATAATTACATTATTTTTTTCTTTTTTCACAAAATCAGGGCAGAGTTTCTGCTTCCTTATGTTTCAGACATTCAGACACATCAGCGCTGCCTGAAAACAGCACTGTAAATTTTCAAAAATATATTTTAATAAAAGCTTGACTTCCTGTTTCTGCCATGATAATATATAGAAGTATTCCGAATATACAAATTGTGCTCACATATTTTTGTAAGTCATTTGCTATTGAATGAGTTACAAAAATATGTGAGTTTTTTGCGTGTGGTCTGTGAATATAATAAAATTTAGGAGGTACTCGTTATGATGAACGGTACTGTAAAATGGTTTAACTCTGATAAAGGCTTTGGTTTCATTACTCCTGCTGACGGCAGCGAAGATGTATTTGTACATTTTTCCGCTATCGTAAGCGACGGCTTCAAAACTCTTGAAGAAGGTCAACCTGTAACATTTGATACAGAAGCTGATCCGAAAAACAGCCGCAGAATGCGCGCTGCTAACGTTCGCGTAGCTTAATCTAAACCATAAAAGCCTGCTCTTTTTGAGCAGGCTTTTTTTATTTGCACTACTAAACACCCTTATCGAACCTGGTGAGGGCACATACCATTGTGGTATCGTTTGAATGCTTAATGAAGTTTTTACGAATTTAGCACTCATACATACCCTTGTGGTATAATAACAACATCATATACCAGCACTGAAGGAGAATCTCCATGAGCCGTACACCCTTCGTTCCTGCTGAGCTTTTAAGCAAGCTCTGGCGGGCTGTAATCGAATTTGATATGCTGCAGGCAGGTGACAAGATCCTGATCGGACTTTCCGGCGGGAAGGACAGTATGTTTCTGACTGCCGCACTGGCCGAGATCCAAAAGTATGCCCCTGTGCCGTTTGAATTGGCCTGTTATACTGTTGACGCAATGTTCTCACCTGCTTTTCCCAAAGCAGAGCTGGAAGCTTTCTGCGGATACTATGGTCTGAAACATTACAGCGAAAAGGTCGATGTCAACTCTGCCTGGCAGAATAAAGGCAATACGCCCTGCTTCACCTGTGCTTATTTCCGCCGTGCCGCTACCAACCGTACGGCACTGGAGCTTGGTTTTAACAAAGTGGCCCTGGCCCACCACCACGATGATGCCGTAGAGACCTTTTTGATGAACGTGCTCACCTCCGGTCAGCTGCGTACCTTTTTACCGGTCACACCACTGTCCAGAACAGGTCTGACCGTACTGAGGCCGCTGCTGTATTACCGCGAAGCAGAAATCATCGACATGGTCAGGCAGCTTGACCTGCAGCCTCTGCGTAATCCCTGCCCTTACGACGGTCATACCAAGCGCCAGGATATCAAAGAGCATATCCGCGAACTGGAAAAGCTCAGCCCTGAAGTCTACGACCATCTGGCCGCCGCTATGCGCAATGCTCCCAATCAGGAGCTGTGGCCGGAACAGCTGAGTCAAAAACAGCTGGCCGATAAATTCCATAACTTTTGGCGTCAGAAAAGTAATTAAAATAATCCGACTTAAGCTGCTGTCTGTGTTATCATTAAGACAGCAACAGTGATATTTGTATTTATCTGACGTTATATAAAAGGAGGAATCTTTATGGATTTCCAGGAAATGTTTTTCAGTTTTGACGGCCGCCTGAACCGTAAGCCCTATATCCTGCGCTTTTTACTGCGTAATGCCATCATCTGGTGTCTGGGCTATCTGATCGGCAGTCTGTTTGCGCCAGACGGAACGATGTTCCAGATACTGGCCTTTGCTTTGACCTTTATCGCCGCGCTCAGCTGCCTGTCGCTGTACGTCAGACGTCTGCATGACCTTGACCACGGCTCGCTCATGGTATTGCTGGCCTTCATTCCGCTGATCAGCTTTTTCTTTGCTGTCTACCTGATGTTCTTTCGCGGCACGATCGGTCCTAACAGCTACGGACCCGATCCGCTGGCTGACGGGCGCGGTATCGACGCTTGGTAAACAATGATATAAAATAAAAAGACGCAGCCTGAGCTGCGTCTTTTTTTATGCTGTTTTTCCGGCCGCAATACTGCGGGCCAGGCTGTTGATACTGTCCGTCAGTCTGTCCAGTCTGCCTTCCATGCGCACCAGCAGATACCACGACAGGACCATTGGGAAACCATAATTAGCGACCTGTGGCAGCAGCGTTTCCATATCCATCTTATGCTAAAACATTGACTTCCGTAGTGCGCACACGGGCTTCAACAGCTTCAGTCAGACCGATACCGTCCGCTGCAAAAATATCGGCAGCAATGACTGTCTCCATCGCTGTTTTTGCTTCGTCAGCAGTAACATCATCGCGGGGATCGGTCACGCTGAAAACTTTTTTACTGCCATCGGCTTTTTTAAATACCAATTGTAAAACTTTTTCCATTAATTCCAGCTCCTTTCTAATAAATATACGTTCTGTACCTGTGCCAGCTTTTATTGAGCAAGCTCGGCTTTTTCAGTCACAACAACGCCCATCAGTTCATGACTGATAAGAGTGCCAAAAGCAGCAGCAGCCTGCATGATAGCAGCAGGTTCTGCTTCCGGACGTACGCCGGCATAATTATGACCTTTAGTTTTTGCAGCCCCCTGACTGTTGACGCCGTCTTCAACATTCAGTGTCAGGGTCTGTTTGGTAACAGTTTTAGTGATCGCCATTTCTTTCACCTCCTTTGTCTTAAAATTTCGCTGAGATACCACAGGGCTTTACCACGGATAACATACCCTCCCGGTTTCAGAACGCTGTCCAGCGGCAGGTCAGGCAGATACCACAGATCCCAGCGCAGCTGCGGATCGCCGCTGTGCGGTCCGTAACCGTCAAACAAGGCCGCTTCGCAATGAGTCGTCACTGTCAGGACATTGATCTCCAACTCCAGACAGGCCGTCAATACCGCAACGGCTTTGGCCAGTGTTTCTATCTGCACTACTGTCGGCGGCTCGCCGCCAAAATCAGTATCCCGGCCGCTGCAGGCCTGCGCCTCGGAAGCACAGCACAGCGCGATGCCGATACTGCCCGTATTACGGTGCCAGGTATGCTCCTTCACTTCTGTAAATGTTTTGCAAGTCAGATACATCTCACCGCCGGGGCCGATGTTCAGGTGATAATCATCATAAACATCTTCGTAGTGACCTGCCGTCCAGTGCAGATAAAGCCTGCTGATCCTGCCCTTAGCCTGCATGGCCAAAGCAGCCAGCTCACGGTTTGTAACAGTTTGCGGATTGACAACGATCATTTTTTCACGACCTTTCAGCCCTGTAGTCGCAGCCGCTGCAAAAAAACGGAACCGTGCCAAAGAACCCGGCCTCAGTTCCGCTTTCAAGTGCCGTCGCTGACTAAAGGTGTGACGATTCTTTTCTTGCTCTCTCTTTTTCTTGTTTTTCTCTCTCCTTCTTTTCTGGCGCTCTTAAAAACCTCCTTTGATTTGGGTTTTATCCTTTTATACAACACCTTATTTATACCGCTTTTATCATTTGACTTTGTTGGTATTTGTTTTATTAAAATTAATATTATATAATAAATATATATAATGTTTTACTCTTTAAAACAACAGGTATCAACAAACCATAACCTGGGAAAGCTGGTTTCTTAATGGATCACCTGCGCTCAATTTTCCAAAAGAACAAAAATCTGCTCGTTTTCTGCTGCTGCCTGTTCTTGCTGCTTTACCCTTTCAGCGCCGCTGCCACTGGCATGCGCCCTCATCCCATCAGGGTCGGCTACACCGACAGCCCCGGTTTTATCGAAAAAACCGCAGCCGGAACCGTCGACGGATACGGCGTTGCATATCTCAACGAAATCTCGCACTATACCGGCTGGCGTTATGAATATGTTTATGCCACCTGGCAGGAATGTCTGGAGCGTTTAGCCAAAGGCGAGCTTGATCTTTTAGGCATGGCCCAGTACACGCCTGAGCGTGCCGCCAGCTACGAATTTGCCTCGCTGCCCAGCGGCGTCGAATACATGGTCATGTACGTGCGCAATGACGATAACGAAGTTTACTATAACGATTACCAGAGCTTCAACGGTCTGCGGATCGGCGTTCTCAAGGGTAACTTCCAGACAGAAATTTTAAGCGATGTTGCCCGTAAAAATACATTTACCTATCAGCCTGTACTTTTTGATTCCAGCAAAGCTATGGTCGAAGCGCTGCAAAATAAACAGATCGATGCCGTAGTTACCGGCAGCATGCCTTTATATAAAGATCTGCGGTTAGTGGCCCGCTTTCAGGCCGACCCGATCTATTTTATTACGACAAAAGGCAATAAAGCCGTCCTGCAGCGTCTAAACGATGCTTTAATGAACATTCACGCCAATACGCCTGAATTTGAAAATACAACTTATGCCACCTATTACGAACAAAGCTCCCTGCTGACGCAGCCGCTGCTTACCAAAAAAGAACGAGACTTCCTGGCGCACCGCGGGCCGATCACCATCGGTTTTCTCCCTAACGACGAACCGCTTTCAGCATTCAGTTCCGAAACTAATCTGCCGGCAGGTATCCTGCCCGGAATAGCCAAAGAGCTGGGACGCTTATCCGGTGCCCAGGTCATTTTAAAGCTGCTGCCGGCAGGTGCCCGCCTGGACCAGAGCCTGCAGAAAGAAGGTTTTGACCTGATCGCCGGGATCACGGATTACGAGCCTTACCGAAACAACATTTCGATCCGGCTTTCCAAGCCCTTCTTTCAGGGGCGCGTTATGGCTGTCGCCAATAAAAATAATTTTATCGACATCACCAAACCCCAGAAGGTAGCTTTGCCATTTAATTATATTGCCTATAAAAATCTCATTTTAAATACCTATCCCCATTTTTCCATTATCAATAAAGCCAATACCAGAGACTGCCTGATGGCAGTAGCGGACGGAGAGGCCGACATTGCTCTGCAGAACAGCCATATCATCAGCTATCATCTGCAAAATCCCCGCTTTACCGATTTAAAGATTTTATCTTTATTTAATTTCCCCGATAATCTCTGTCTGGCAGCAGCTAATAATGCCGACGGCAACCAGCTGCTGACTATTTTCAACAAATGTATCGACACGCTGAATCCAAAAACGCTGGATAACATAGTGATGTACGAGACCGTACAATCGCCTTACCAGCCTTTACTGTCTGATCTGGCCTATAAATACAACTATCTGATCGCTGCTTTGCTGGCCGTGCTGATCATTCTTTTTACCGCCTGGCTTTATTTCACTTTGCAGCGGCAAAAATATCTGGAACTGCTGGAAGCTAAAAATCTGGAGCTGGAAACTGCTGCCAAACAGGCGCTGGCCGCCAGTGAAGCTAAAAGCAGCTTTCTGTCGCGAATGAGCCACGAAATCCGTACGCCGCTCAACGCCATCCTGGGCTTTACCAGACTGGCCCTGCAGCCGGAAAAACAAAGCCGCCGCAATGAATATCTGCAGAAAATCAGCTATTCGTCCGAGCTGCTTTTAGGTATCGTCAACGATGTTCTCGATATGTCCGCGATCGAAAACCAAAAACTCAAGCTGGACAATTCTCCCTTTAAACTTTCTCAAGTACTGCGTGAACTCCAGGGCCTTTACAGCATCCAATGCCGCGAAAAAAATATCAGTTTCAACCTGAACAGCGAAGCCTTCAAACACGATATCCTGCTCGGCGACAGCCTGCGTCTGCAGCAGATTTTAAGCAATCTGCTGTCAAACGCCGTCAAATTCACTGCCGCAGGCGGACAGATCACGCTTGACATCACTCAGCATCAGGCCGACAGCGCTGATCAGACTGTCCTGACAATGGTCGTTACAGATACCGGCTGCGGTATGTCGGAACAAATGCTCGCTCAGGTCTTCCAGCCCTTTGAGCAGGAAGACGGCAGCACCGCCAGAAAATACGGCGGCAGCGGCCTTGGACTTTCTATCGTCAAATATTTAGTTGAATTGATGGGCGGCAGCATCAGCGTCAACAGTGCCAAAGGGAAAGGCAGTACGTTCACCGTACAGCTGACACTGCCTTACGCCGAAGAACTTGCTGAAAAAGACAGCACAACGGCTGAACAAAACCTGCATGGTCTGCATCTGCTGCTGGCTGAAGATAATCCTCTCAATCAGGAGCTGTGTCTGGAGCTTTTAAAAAGCCGCGGCATCAGCAGCGACTGCGCCGTCAACGGCAAAGAAGCACTGGAACTGTTTACAAACAGCGCCCCCGGCACCTATGCTCTGATCCTGATGGATATTCAGATGCCGGTCCTGGACGGTTATCAGACGACGCAGGCGATCCGCAGCAGTACGCACCCGCAGGCACAGACGATCCCGATCATCTCGCTTTCGGCAGATGCTTTTACAGAAGATATCAGACGCGCTTACGCCAGCGGCATGAACGACCATGTCAGTAAACCCATCGTTCCTGAAGAGTTATTTGCTGCGATCACCCGCGTCCTTAAAACACTTAACTAAAAAGAAAACGCTCAGAGCCTAAGCCCTGCGCGTTTTTATTTTTAAACAGCACTACCTCAATAAGTCAGCACTTCGTTGCCGGTTTCCGTAATCAGCACCGTATATTCCCACTGAGCACTCATGCCGCCGTCCTGAGTATAAACAGTCCAGTCATTGCCGGCATCAACATAAACCTCGCGCTTCCCGGTATTGATCATCGGCTCGATCGTAAAGATCATGCCCGGTACCAGCAGCATTCCTGTCTTGCGTTTGCCCACATGGCAGATGAAAGGTTCCTCATGGAAATCGATACCCACACCATGACCGCCGAATTCAGTGACGACAGAATAACCATGCTTATGAGCAAAACCGGACACGGCTGCGCCGATATCGCCGACAAAGCTCCACGGCTGTGCTGCCTCAAGCCCGCGGCGCAGGCACTCTTTAGTGATCGCTACCAGATCCTGTTTCTTTTTATCGACTTTGCCGATCATAAACATTCTGGAAGCATCGGCATAGTAGCCGTTATAAATAGTTGAAACATCGACATTAACGATATCGCCGCTTTTCAAAACGTCCTGTGCCGACGGTATTCCGTGGCAAACCTGATCGTTGATCGAGGTACAGACACTTTTAGGAAATCCGCAGAAATTGAGCGGTGCCGGGATTGCACCATGACTAACGGTATATTCGTGTACGATAGTATTGATCTCTTCCGTTGTCATGCCTGTTTTGATATTTTTTTCTACTTCGTCCAAAACTGCCGTATTGATCTTACAGGCCTCTCGAATACCTGCGATCTGTTCCGGCGTTTTGATCATCTCCCGGTCAGGCACTTCGTGACCGGCCTTGCGGTACAATTCGATTTTAGCGTCTATTTCGCTGTGACAGTCGGCATAAGCTTTGCCGCTGCCGCACCAGCATAAATCAGTTGTCATAACTTCACTCCTCTTCCATAAAGAACTATAACCATTATCACAGACGTGCCCTGCTTCCTGCCTGCTGTAAACTGTAAGAGCAGGCTGTTTGTGACTGCAGGTCAGCATCAGGCGAGATCATTGCCGCACCTGCAGCTTAAATTCCCGTCGCTTTACGATATTGTCATTATACCATATCCATCTAATTTTCTCATATCAAATTCAGGTATTTTATGATAAAATAAACTTAGTTTTTTGCGAAAGGAAGTAACCTCTGACAATGGAAGCACTTTATTCTAATTTTTTCGATTACATCCTGCACTTTGACCGCTACCTGCCTCTTGTCATGGAGCAATACGGTCACTGGATCTACGCGATCCTCTTTACGATCGTTTTCTGCGAGACCGGACTTGTTGTGACTCCATTTCTGCCCGGCGATTCACTGCTTTTTGCCTGCGGCGCCCTGGCAGCTACAGCAGGCGGCCTTGACCTGACGACGCTCGTGATCATCTTTCTGGTTTCCGCAATTTTAGGTGACGCCTGCAATTACATGATCGGCGAAGAATTCGGGCACCGGATCCTGCGGAATTATCCGAAACTCATCAAACCACAGCATATCCAGAAGGCTGAAGCCTTTTATGCCAAACATGGCCATAAAGCGATCTTCCTGGCCCGCTTTGCCCCTATCGTCCGTACGCTGGCGCCTTTCGTAGCCGGCATCGGCAGTATGCATTACCGTACTTTTGCTATCTATAATGTGACCGGTGCTGTGACCTGGGTCTTTTTATTCGTCGGCGGCGGTTATCTGTTCGGCAATATGCCCTGGGTCAAAAACAATTTTTCCCATGTTACGCTGGGCATCATTATTTTCTCCCTGCTGCCGATTTTTTACGAAACACACCTTAAAGGCTGGCTGGCCAAACGGAAAAACAAGTAAAGGAAGTGGCGCGTTATGTATTATTTTACCAGCGACTACACAGAAGGCTGCACTCCTGAAATACTGGAAGCACTGGCAGCAACTAATTTTGAACAGACCGGCGGTTACGGGATCGACCCATACTGTGAAACAGCAGCCCTGCTGATCAAAAAAGAATGCGGCCGCAGCGATATCGACGTACATTTTATGACAGGCGGCACGCAAACCAACCTGACGATCATCTGCGCAGCACTGCGCCCCTTCCACGGCGTTTACGGTACTGTACAGAGCCATATCAACACGCACGAAGCCGGCGCGATCGAACGAACCGGCCATAAGGTAATCGACCTGCCGACATCTGACGGCAAAATCACAGCTGCCATGATCAGACAGCAGCACGAGCTGTATTTAGGCGACCCCAGCCGCGAACATCTGGTCCAGCCCAAAATGGTCTATATCTCACAGCCGACAGAGATCGGTTCCCTGTACCACAAAGAAGAGCTGGAAGCGCTGTATGCCGTCTGCCGGCATTACGGACTTTATCTTTTTATCGACGGAGCCCGTCTGGGCTACGGCCTGACAGCTCCTGACAATGACCTGACACTGGCGGATATCACAAACAACTGCGATGTCTTCTGCATCGGCGGCACCAAATGCGGCGCGCTTTTTGGCGAAGCGGCAGTTATCATCAATCCGGCTCTAAAAGACGATTTCCGCACGATCATGAAGCAGGGCGGCGCTGTACTGGCCAAAGGACGCCTGCTGGGCCTGCAATTTGAAACTCTTTTTACAGACGGACTTTATTATAAGATCTGCCGTCATGGCGTTGAACTGGCTCTGCAGATCAAAGCAGCTGTCCAGGAACGCGGCCTGGGCTTTGTGACCGATTCCACAACAAACCAGCAGTTCATCATTTTCCCACAGGCAATGTACGACGAACTGAGTAAACAGTTTGCCCTTGCACCCTGGGAATACATGGACGACGGCAGGATCGCCGCCCGTATCTGCACCAGCTGGGCCACAGACCCAACTCAGGTCGACAGACTCTGCAACATGATCAAAGCACTTTAAGACAAGCTTATAAACAAAATGACCCGTACGTATTTTATCGTACGGGTCATTTTTTATTCGCTTTCCGCAGCGGTTATCTGCGACATGAACGGTTCATTTTCCAGCTCTTTACTGTAAATGACACAATTATTTTTGCCGCGCTTTTTCGCCTCATACAAAGCCTTATCTGCTTTATATAAAAGCACTGCATCATCTGTACCATCTACGGGATAAAACGATACGCCTACGGATATCGACAGCGGCACCCGGACATCAGCTTCAAGTCCCAGTTTTTCGATGCCTGCTCTCAGCTCATCCGCTTTCATCAGCGGCAGACGGCTATCCTTAATGTTACGCATAATGATCAGAAACTCATCGCCGCCGATGCGGCAGACGATGTCGTCAATCCGGAACTGCTTGCTGATTTCATTGGCGATCCGGCAGAGAACCTCGTCACCGAACAAATGCCCATGCCTGTCGTTGACCATCTTAAAATTATCAACATCCAGGAACATGACCGCAGCCTTTTCCTTCTGCGGTTCGCAGAGCATCTGCTGCAGCAGGCGCTCGCCATAAGCCCTGTTGCCAAGCTTGGTCAAAGCATCACTCTCAGCCTGCCTTTTCCAAAGTCCGATCTCACGTTTCATTTTATCGATACTGACCATCCTGCCCACGATACTGAGCATGACGCCATAATTTTCTTTATCCCAGATCGAATTTATATGGATCCTGTACCATTTTTCTTCGCCGAACTTATTGATCAGCCGGACATCTTTAACATAACCGCTGTTCTCTTCTGTCAATGCCTTGGTCAGCTCCGCCAGCTGCTGCAGATCCTCCTGTAAAATAGGCATACTGCTGTAAATGGCCTCTTTTGCGTTTGTAACAACACATTCACCGCCAAAAATATTTTTATATTCATCCGAGAAAATGATCAGGTCTTTTTCAAGATCATAGTCAAAAATTATATCGCCGCTCATGGCAAACAGCGCCTTCTGTTTTTCGCGTTCTATTTCCAGCAAACGCGCAACGCGGCTGTTTTTATCCATATCACAGCTATAGCATTTTTTACCGCTGAATTTCTCGGTATTGGGATGCTGATAGTGATACACTACCGCCGGCAGCCCGTCGTCTGACTGTAAAATTTCCGGCAGCCCCGGAGCGATTTTCAGAAAGCACTGCAGAAGATCGGGGCTGAATGCGCCGCATTCGCCTTTTTCAATCATTTGCACCGATTCTTCATGGGTAAAAGCACCTTTATAACAGCGGACACTGGTCAAAGCGTCATAACAGTCGGCCAGCGACACGATCTGCGCATAAATAGGTATCTCTTTGCCGATCAGTCCGTCAGGATAACCGCTGCCGTCCCATTTCTCATGGTGCCAGCGGCAAATATTGTAATGATAGCGGTACTGCTCTTTATTCTGCTTCAGACTGTCGATACTTTCCAGAATCTCACAGCCGTACAGCGTATGCTCCTTCATAATTGCAAATTCTTCTGCCGTCAGCCGACCGGGTTTATTCAGGATATAGTCCGGGATCGCGATCTTGCCTATGTCATGCAGTGCCGCCGCCATCGAAATATCCTCGATGGTCTTATCGCTCATTTTATATTCGGCATTCTGCCGTCCCAGCTCCTTCAGCATGATCTTTGTCAGCTGACGGATACGCTGGACATGCTGTCCTGATTCGCAGTCGCGGAATTCAACGATCGTACTCAGGGTATCGATCATAGCCACGTTGAAATTACGCAGCTGTTCATTCTGCTTTTCGATTTTCGTCATCTGTTCCTGGACCAGCTTTTCCAGTTTATAACGATAACGGTACAATTCGATGATATTATTAACGCGCTGGCAAATATTATCTGGGTTGAACGGTTTTAAAACGACATCAACCACACCCAGACGAAAGCCTTTGGAAATAGCATCGTTGGACGATTCGGCCGTGATCAGAAAAATAGGCGTTTTCTCAGTCAGGCCTTTGCCGTTCATAATTTCCAGAGCTTCCAACCCGTCCATGATCGGCATCACGATATCCATCAGCACGATCGCTATTTCCTCGTGATACTGCTCCATCAGATCTACAGCCGTTTTACCGTTATCTGCTTCCAGTATTTCATAGTCACCGGCAAAAAGCTCACACAGGATCGCCCGGTTAAGCTCAACGTCATCGACTATCAGGATTTTATCTTTCTGCCTCTCCAAGCCTGTCTGCCTCCTTTTGCGGTTACTTATATCACAGATTGCAAGCAACTGTAAAATTCATAATCATCACAATTCTATATGTTCTATTATATTATTTTTTTGTATTTTACACAATAAAAACTTCTTTTTATAAATAAAAGATCACTGTTCCTTCAATAATTGCTGCAGCTGCAGTACCTTCTGCCGCCAGTCATCGCTGTATGCTCCGCCGCCCTGAGCAAAATGCTGCGCCCCGCCGCCCCTGCCGCCAAACAGCTCGCCTGCCTTTCTGCAAAGACTGCGGCAATCAGCCTGCGTCTGTTCCCCGCTTCCCAAAACGAAATTGATCCGCTCACCGGACCTGTACACGACCGCAGCTACAGTACGCCCGTCTGCCAGCAGTTTATTCAGCAGCAGTCTGGCATCGGCGGCGCTGCAATCCTCCTGTGCCGCCGCGACATATTTAATGCCGCCCTCATCGACAGCAGCCTGCGCTAAAAGCTGCGGCGCTAAAAATTCATATAATTTGGCAGACTGTGCTTTTAACCGTTCATTCAGTTCCGTTACTTCTTCCTGCAGCTTCCTCAGTCCCTGCGGTACGCCCTCCGGCTTCATGGAAAGCAGGCGCCCGGCCTGCCAGACGTATTCATTTTTGCGGCGTGCATCTTCCAGTGCCCAGCGCCCGCATAAAAACTCTACTCTGATCCCATCCTTATGTTTATCAAAACGATTGATCCGGATCAGACCGATCATACCTGTACGTAACGGATGCGTACCGCAGCAGGTACAAATATCCCCGTCTGCCACCGTCACGATCCTCAGCGTGCCTGTCAGCTTTTCATTTTTCTTACGCATCACTAGCGCTGGCAGCTCCGTATGCGGCAAATAACTGACCGTGATCGGCTTATCCTCCCAGATCTGGCGGTTGGCATAATCCTCGGCCTGCTCCAGCTCAGCCGCTGTCAATTCTTTATCCAGGTCAATAGTCACCAAACGTTCGCCCATATGAAAACCAATATTATTAGCTCCGAACAGCTTCCAGACCGCATGCGAAAGAATATGCTCGCCGGCATGCTGCTGCATATGGTCCAGCCGGGCCTGCCAGTCCAGCACCGCTTCGACCTGCGCCCCAACCGGCAAAGGCCGCTCACAATAATGCACTACTTCGCTGCCGCGCTGCGCAGCATAAGTCATCTTCACGCCGCCCAGCGTTCCGCGGTCACTCAGCTGACCGCCGCCCTCCGGAAAAAATACCGTCCTGTCCAGAACCACGGCATACCCGCGTTTATCTTCTGCACAGCTCAGCACCGTTGCCAGGCAACTTTTCAGCATCGAATCCTGTTCATACAATTTTTCTGTCATCTTAAAAACCCCTCGTCAATAAAATTTATATTTTTATTATAACACTGCCGCCGGCAACGGTTAAGCAATATCAGCCGCAGTTTTCTTCAGCATTTAATTTATGTTATAATGTGAACACAAAATCAAACTATCATAATACACTCAAAGGAGCAGGCAATGTATAAATATATCCTTTTCGACCTTGACGGCACCCTTACCGACTCGGCACCCGGCATCATCCGCTGCGTGCAGTATGCCCTGGAAAAATGCGGCAAAGGCACCTGCCCCGACCGCGAGCTGCTGCCATTTATCGGCCCGCCGCTGACAGAATCATTCCAGAAAGTCTGCGGCATGACTGCCGCAGAAGCAAATACGGCCCTTGAATATTACCGCGAGCGCTTCGCACGCGTAGGTATGTACGAAAACTCCGTCTACGACGGTATTCCCGAATTACTGCAAAACCTGCGGCAGGCAGGCAAGACCCTTGCCGTAGCCACCAGCAAGCCGCAGCTTTACGCAGAAAAAATCCTGGAACACTTTGGCCTCGCCGCTCACTTCTCAACAATAGCAGGCCCCGGGTTCAACGGCGAGCTGCCAACCAAAGCCGACGTGATCAGCGAAGTGCTGCAGCGGCTGCACCTTACCGCTGCTGATAAGAACGCCGCCGTTATGCTGGGCGACCGCGAGCACGACGCTATCGGCGCACAGCAAAATAAAATCGCCATCATCGGCGCAGGCTACGGCTACAGCTCCCCGGGCGAACTGAGTGCCGCCGGTGTCAGACAAATCGTTTCTGCTCCGCAGGATTTTGCAGACTTTTTATTATGATTTATTTTTAAAGCAGTTACATCGATCATGATGTGGCTGCTTTTTTATTTTCCTCTGCGCCTTGAACTTTTCGCAGAACCATTGACATATAACACTTCACACTGCATAGATAAAATTGATTTTTCAGGCTATTATATATCAACAACTTATTGAGAACAGCTATGTTTTTTAACAAATTAATTTTAGCATAAATTATTACTTGTAATATAAAAAGTTAAATGTTATAATTCTATCTGATTTCAAAATTGAATACTTTATGATAATCAGGTGCATTATTGCCTAACAGAGAAATCGGTGCAATGCCGATGCGGTCCCGCCGCTGTAATGCTGAGCAAACCTCAAAACGTCACTGGGAAACTGGGAAGACGAGGTACGCGATGAAGCAGAGCCAGAAGAACTGCCTGATTATAGCCCATTACGATCCTGCGAAAGACAGGATGGAGCGTTACAAGAGCTTTTTACGCTTTTCTGTCTTTATGCGCAGAAAAGCGTTTTTTATTTTGCTTTTATTTTTCTGACACGCGAAACCCGGTCAGCTCGGTCAGAAAAACTAAAGATATAAAAATTATTTGACGAGGTGTTTAAAAGATGGATGGGAAGAAAAAAATCTGGGCAACGGCCGTCTTATGCGCTGTTGCCAGCGTTGGTTTTGTAGTACCCGCTGGCGCCGAAGAAACCATGACGCATGATTTGGACGAAGTCATCGTCGAAGCCGACAGAAACACTCTGCCGGGGGGATTTGTAGCCAACAACGACAGAGTTGGCATTTTGGGCAATATCAAAGCAATCGATGTTCCTTTTACACAAAAAAAATATACTGAAAAAACTATTATGACCTTTTATGACCCCAATCAGCCTTTAAACGGTACTTTGGCTAATACCCCTTCTATTCGTATCGGCAGTACTTCTCCCATGTATACAGATTTCAGTATGCGTGGCGTCAATATGAATGCTTCTCATTACTACATCAACGGTATTCCCAATATGTTCAACCAGACCCGCAGCATCCCGGCATATATCCTCAGCAGCGTCGATATAGTCTCCGGCCCTAACACCGTGCTTAACGGCGCTACCTTTTCCAACAACGGCACTAATGGCACCGATGCGCCGGCAGGACTGCTGAACGGTACAACCAAACGCGCTGCTGCAGACCCTGTCACACGCTATACACAGCGTTTTTCCGGACGCAGTACCTGGACCGAAGACCTTGATCTAGGCCGCCGCTTTGGTAAAAACAATGAATGGGGCATCAGAGTCAACGCACACAATGAAGACGGCGGCCTTTCCATAAAAGGTGCCGATGTACGTGATAAAAGCATTTATATCAACTTAGATCATCAGGACGCTAAAAGTATGACTAATATTTTCGGCGGTTATTATGACTGGAAGGTAAATGGAGGCCAGCGCTGGCTCAGTGCCAGCGGTGTTACCAAAGTCAATCTGGCAGAAGCCCCGAACGGTAAAACAGACCTCAGTTTTGATGGTCAGACCAAATATAATCACGGCATGCTGTTTACCTTAAACCATATCCAAAAATTCAGCGATAAATGGAGCGGCTTCATCAACGGTGGCTACGGGCATTATTCCGAGCATAAAAACGATCCCAACAGTGGTTCACTGACTCTCGGTGACAACGGCAAGCTCTCCGGTAAATTCCGCGACTATGTCTCCGACAGTAAAAGTAGTTACTGGCAGGTCGGCGTTTCTAACAAGGCCGCCATCGGTAATGTAAAAAATGACTTGTCTTTTGCCGTTGATTATTTCATGTATAAAAGTAAAGCCGCCAATTCCGGCAGTGCTGCAGGTCAGGCCACTATCGGCGGTGATCTGTGGAATGGCGTTCATATTATCGGCACTCCAATCGCTGCTGCTGACATCGATTCTGTTGGCTACAGCAAAGAATATGCTTATGCAGCAACCCTGGCCGACCGTTTTGAATTTGGCAAAGCTTCGTTATATGCAGCACTGCAATACCGCGATACAGAAACTGAAAGTGCTTCCGGCGCCAAAGTCAGCAAAGATTCCCTTAATCCTACCTTTGCTATCGCTTATAAGCCTGTCGAAAATTTATCAGTATATGCCAGCTACGCCCAATCCTATACCAAACCGGTAGAGGTAAGTAAAGATTATGTAAACAAAGGTGAAATTTTTGACCCAATTAAAAACAGACAAACAGAAATTGGCGTTAAATATGAAAACGCAGGTATGTTACATAGCTTTGCACTGTTCCAATTAGATCAGGCGAGTTACATGGTAGAAGGAGATACTGCTAATCCTGCAGATGCTTATTATACTCAAAACGGTAAAAATGAGTTTAAAGGAATTGAATATTCAATCACTGGCAAAGTTGTGCCTAAATGGAATGTCATGGGCGGTTTGATGTACTTGCATGGCGAACGTACTGATACTCCAAGCGTTAGCTGGGACAGTACAGCTAAAAAATTAAAACCAACTACTTCCAAAAATGGATGGTATGCTACCGGTACTCCTAAATGGAACGCCGTTTTGGCAACGGAATATGAAGCGGACCAGAATAATTCCGCTATTTTCCGTATGAACTACGTCGGCAAGTCCCACGTTAACGATAATGGTGTTATGGCCCCCGATTATATGACCTTTGATTTAGGTTATAAACATAAAACCAAAATCAATTCCACACCTGTTACTTTGACTGCTATGTGTTATAACGTTTTAGGCAAAGATTACTGGATCTCCCGCGGTACCTCCGTAGCTCTCGGCGCGCCGCGTACAATGATGCTGTCAGCGCAGTTCGATATTTAGCAGACAGCCACACTGCTTTTAGGAATTAAGTCCAGGTATACCATCAGCGTGCATACCTGGAAAATTTATTAATAAAATTATGAGGTGTTTACCAATGATAAATAAGCACAAAAAATTTTTAACAGTGGCTGTTTTCTGCGCCATTGCCAGCACTGGTTTTGTTCTGACGGCCTCCGCTGAGGAAACCATGACGCACGACCTGGACGAAGTCGTTGTCGAAGCTGATAAAGACGCCCTGCCCGGCGGATATGTAAAAACCAAAGGCAGCATTGGTATTTTAGGCGAAAAAAGCGTCCTGGACGTGCCTTTCAGCAATATGAACATCACGCAAAAAACCATTGAGACTTTCGGCGGCCCCAATCAGCCTTTACAAAGCATTTTAGCAAATAACCCGGCTGTGCGGATTCAAGGCACGACTTTGCACAACGATTTCTCTATCCGCGGCATCAAAGGCAACGGTACCAGTTCCTACCTAAACGGTATCCCCGGTCTAATGACTCAATTTGCCGCCCCTACCTTTATGATCGGCGACATTCAATTTATTTCCGGCCCTAACAGCGGCATTACCGGTATTCCCAGCACTTATGAAACCACGGCAGCCGGCGGTATAGTTAATTTTGTTTCCAAAAAAGCAACAGAGGCACCGCTTACACGTTACCGCCAAACTTTTTCAGGCAAAGGGTCTTTTGGTGAATACCTGGATGTCAGCAGTCGTTTCGGCAAAGACAAAGAATGGGGCGTACGCATCAACACAGAATTACTGAACGGCAACACGGCAATCAACAGCAATGATATGGAAGCCCAGGGTATTTTTGCCAACATCGACCACCGTGATAAAAAAAGCAACACCAATTTACTTGTTGGCTACCGGCATTTAAATATCGAAGGCGGCGCACGCTGGTTCTCATTAAAAGCAGCCGCGATCGGCAAAGAGATCACCAAAGTGCCAAGCGCTCCTGAAGCAAGCAAAAATTACGGTTTTGATGGATTGGCCAAAGAATCAGAAGGATACATCATTGCTTTAAACCATGAACAAAAAATGAATGCCGACTGGAAATGGTTTCTGAACGCCGGCATGAACAGCAACAAACTGCAAAGAAACATCATCGGCGCCAGCAGTAATTTCGTTATCATCAATGACAAAGGCGATGTCAGTAATAATTTAATGTCCACACAAACTGTTACCAAAAATTATTATGCCCAGTTCGGTATCAACGGCAATATTAAAACCGGCGCAGTAAATCACGATGTAACCTTAGCCCTGGACAAAGCCTGGCACAGTATCGAAGGCGCCAAAAACATGTATAACAATGGCAGTATGGGCAGTGTCAGCGGCAATATTTACAGCGGCCTGCAGGGCAACAATATCTGGTATCCCTCAATAGAAACCGGTTTGAGCAGTAAAGATCAGTATTGGGGTATCTCTTTAGCTGACACTGTAAAATATAAAAAAGCCCAGCTTTTACTGGGCGTTCACAAGCATAATGCTTCGGTCGACAGCTATAATAAAATTACCGGACGAGTAACTCAAACCGTTGGCAGCGATGCTTTATGCCCCACTTATGGTTTTGTTTATCAGCCCGATGAGCATACTTCTTTGTATGCCAGTCATTCTGAAAATTTTGATAAGGGCACTATTGTTGCCAGCAAATATGCTAATGCCGGTGAAGTCTTGAATCCTGCCAAAACCAAACAAAATGAAATCGGCTTTAAATATGCCAATGCCGGCTTCCTTACCAGCTTAGGTATTTTTAACATCAAGCAAGCCAACAACATCGACATCTACAAAGGCAGCGATATGTATTTGCAGCAGGACGGCGAACAGGAATACCAGGGGATAGAATTGTCTGTGAATGGCAAACTCGCCGATAAGTGGAATTTCATGGGCGGTCTGATGTATTTGGATGCCACCCAAAACAAAACCCAAAACGGCACTAACGACGGTAAAACTGTCAATGGTGCGGCCAAATGGAATGCTGTGGCCGTACTGGAATATAATCCGGATGAAAAATTCAGTATTGTCGGACGGGCAATGTACACCGGTAAAGCCGATATTTATAATGAACAGCTGCAGACCCCTTCTTATATGACTTACGACTTGGGTGTCAATTATAAAACTGCTTTCAACAAAACTCCTGTTACCTTGACTGCAATGTGCTACAACCTTACTGATAAAAACTACTGGACTGCCTATGGTAATAATCTGATCTTATCCAGCCCGCGTACCCTGATGCTGTCCGCAACCTTCGACATTTAATTTTCACTTCCATTATCAAAGAGGGTATGTATGCCCTCTTTGATTTTGTAATAGCAGGAGGCAGTTACCGCTATGCTTAATTTCACCGATATCGACTTCAACGCAGTCTGGCAGGAAACCTTTGGCTGGAACGCTGCCGGCGATACCGACAACCGCAAATTCAATGACCAGGCAGAAAATGATTTTTGGGTCCGGCTGGTGCCGCGATATACACAGGAATATAATCTCAATCACGATACCGGCCTGATTGCCGATAAACTGGCCGGCCTTCTGGGCAGGAATAAAACCATCTTGGAAATAGGCTGCGGCAGCGGTAATTTCACTTTGCTGATGGCACAATATTCTCAGCAGATCCTCGGTCTTGATTTTTCACCTGCCATGCTGGCTGTGCTTGAAGAGAGGCGGCTTGCCGAAGGTATCGGCAATATTCGCACGCAGGCAGGCAAATGGGAAGATTTTACAACTGACGCTGTATTCGACTACATCGTCAGTGTCAATTCACTCTACCGTATCCGCGACATAAAAAGCGCTTTATTGAAAATGCACGCTTACAGTACCCAGGGCTTTATCATCTTCAGAACTATCCAGCGGCCGTTCTTTTACAGCCTTTATCAGAAAAACGGCGTGTCCTGTCCTGAATGTCTTGATTATCAGCTGCTGCCGCTGCTTTTATGGCGGCTTGGTCTGCAGGCCAACGTAGAATTTCTAACTTACCCCAAAAAGAAGTATTTCCTCGACTTGGCTGATGTAAGTCAGGAAATGCAGGCTGATTTGACTGCGCAAATCTTTCATGAGCAGCAGGCAAAGCTTTTGCAGGCTTTTACCGGACAGGCAGCTTTTACAGACGGACGATATACGATCAGCCAGCCGCGCACTACTGTTATTATTTCTGTAAAAAATAAATCTGGGATGAAAATATGAAACATTTTTATAAGCCCCTGTTACTGCTGCTTACGACAGCCGTGCTTTTGCTTGGCGGCTGCGGCGTGCAGCAAACTGCCTCAGAACAGGAAAAAAATATCACAGCTGAAAACAACGCCGTTGTTTTAGCTGCCGGCAGAAATTTGGCCCCAGGCGAAAAAGACGGTTACTATTGCAGCAAGATTTTAGGCGTTTGGGAACCACTGATCACCAAAGATGAAAACGGCCTGCCCAAACCCTGCCTGGCCACAGGCTGGGAGATGAAGGACGGCGGCAAAGAATGGATCTTCCATCTGCGCCAGGACGTACAGTTCCACAACGGCAGCCCTTTTAATGCCGATGCCGTTATCAAAAACTTTGAGCGGATGAAATTAGGCGTCAAACGTTCCTCTTTTTATGGTCTGGATATCAAAACCTTTTATCCGTCGCTGATTCGTTACGAAAAAATCGACGATTACACCTTAAAATTCCTTTTTGCCGAGCCCAACGTCAACCAGCTGTATAAAATGATCGACTTCGGCAGCCCTGTCTATGCCCCGGAATGCTTTGCTCCCGACGGCAATTTTCAGGGCTTCGCTATAGGTACAGGGCCTTATAAGATCACTGAAAACGTACTGAACAAATATGTCCGCCTTACCCGCAGCGATACTTATTACGGCACTAAAGCAAAGGTGCCCGAGATAGTAGTCAGGAATATTCCCAATCCCGACGTCCGTTATGCGGCCTTAAAGGCCGGCGAAATTTTAGGAGTTCTGGACATCAACGCCATTCCGCCCTTTTTGGCTGAGGAAATCAAACAGGATGACCGTTTTGCAATATCGACCAATAAATCGACGATGATCCGCTTTTTGGCCCTGAACGGCAGCAGATTTCCTTTTAACGATGTACGTATGCGTCAGGCCGTCAGCCTGGCGATCGACAGAAAAGATCTGGTCCAGGCATTATATTTAAACTATGCCGAACCAACTGCCAATCTTTTGAACTACACCAGCCCTTATTATAAAGACTATCCGGTAGAATATGACCCCGAAAAGGCGCGAAAACTGGCCCGTGAAGTGTTAGGCGGACAACGCTGCGAAGTGGTCTACTGCATCAATGGCGGCGAACCGCTGCAGAAAGGCGAAGCAGAACTGATCTCATACTGGCTGCAAAGCATTGGCCTCGATGTGACGATCCAATCGCTGGAATATGCCACCATGGCCCGGCAGATGCGCCGAGGCGACTATGACATTGCCCGCGTACAGCAGGGCTTGCCTAACGGCGACCCCTACAGTATTTTTTATACTTTTATGATGCCGGACGGCAGCCGCAATAAGATCAGCTGCCTGGCTTACCAAAATCATGAGGTCGCAGCTTTACTGCAGGAGGCCAAGCATTGCACAGATGAAAATAAACGCCGTGCCATTTATGATCGGTTGCAGCTTATTTCCATCGAAGACCAGCCTGTAGTACCGTTATTCAACGACCGCAGCATCGTTGCTTACAGCAAACGTTTAAAAAATTATGATGCGCTGGTTTACGGCGTTAATTTAGCAGAAATTGAGTTGATAGACTGATGATTAGTTATTGCTGTAAAAGAATCCTGACTGCTGTGCCCGTATTGCTGGGCATCAGCCTGCTGGCTTTTATACTGGGCGTCTTATCGCCCGGCGATCCGGCTGAATTTGTCCTGAATCAGGACGGATTATATGCCCCCAGCGAAGAACAGCTCGAAGCGATGCGCGAAGAACTTGGTTTGAATAAACCACTGTGGCTGCGCTACGGTCTGTGGCTGATGGGAGTTCTGCAGGGCGATCTTGGCAGCAGCAATATCACCGGCCGCGACATTGCCGCCGAGATCGCGCAGCGCCTGCCTGTGACGCTGGAGCTGGCTGTACTCGCGCTGCTGATGGCAGGTGTGGGCGGTATCTTTTTTGGCAGCATCTGTGCAGTTTACCGCGGCAGCTTTTTTGATAACTTCGTCAAAAACCTTACTAATGTCATGCTCTCGATTCCCGGTTTCTGGCTGGCTTTGATCCTGATCCTTATTTTCAGCGAACAGCTGCGCTGGCTTCCCACCAGCGGTACGGGCAGCCTGAAATATTTTCTGCTGCCGGCTTTCGTTCTGGCTTTTGCCACCATGTCTACTATCTGCCGCTTTATGCGCGGCGCACTGCTGACAGAATTTGGCCGTCAGTATTTTCTGGTCGCCAAAGTACGTGGCATCAATAAATTCAACCTGCTCACACGCTATGCCCTGCCTAATGCCATTATCCCCGTCATCGCTCTGCTGGGCAATTATTTTGCCAGCGTTCTGGGCGGTTCTGTAATAGCCGAAAGCATTTTTGCTATCCCCGGTATCAGCAGCATGGCACTGGAAGCCATCCGCTACCGTGACTATCCGGTGCTGCAGGCTTATGTTCTGGTCAGCGGCTGTACGCTGATCCTGGTGATGGTAACGGTCGATCTGCTGATCGCTTATCTCAATCCCAAGGTAAAGCTGGGTGAGCGGTCATGAAAAAATCAAACCTGCAATTTTACTGTGCGGCCAGTGTGCTGCTGCTCATTATCGGCGCCAGTATCCTGGCACCGCTCCTGGTTACACACAATCCCTTTGAACCCGATATGGCAAACCGTCTGCAGCCGCCCTCCTGGCAGCATTTTTTTGGTACTGACGCTCTGGGACGCGATATGTTCAGCCGCATTCTTTACGGTGGCCGTGCTTCGATCCTGCTTTCACTGGCTTCGGCAATTCTGTCCCTTGGTGTCGGCCTGGTAATCGGTCTCTTCTGCGGCTTTTACGGCGGCAAATTGGATATGCTGTGCA
>OGHF01000530.1_pt1 | contig 25774 bp, 18 predicted proteins | sample 1571481 | NCBI WGS metagenome assembly OGHF01 (sample SAMEA2581952, study PRJEB24529) | metagenome | biome: Human gut stool | place: China | collected 2011
CAGCAGCGACTGGCGGTCTTCGTCCGTCAGCTCCATGTTGGAGCAGATGAAGTTGATGATACCGCGCTTCGAGTCGATGTTCTTGATGGCGAAAGCCGCCTCCTTGGGCATCGACGGCGACACGTTGATGATGTTCAGCGCCACGTCGCGGATCGAGTCCACGAGAGCCTCGAACTCGATGCTCTTCACATCGGGAGTCGAATCGCGCAGGGCCGTCACCCGGGCCTTGAAATAAGGTTCGGTGGTGATGTACTCCGTGATCTCGACCTTCTCCAGGCCGTTCAGGATCACCGTGAGGTTGCCGTTGGGCATTTCGAGGATCTTGATGATCCGCGCGGCCGTGCCGACCTTGTACATGTCGTCCGGCGCGGGGTCCTCGACGTCGCTTTCGCGCTGCAACACGGCGCCCAGAATACCGCCTTCGGCATTCACGGCGCGCACGAGGTTGATGCTCTTGTCGCGGCCCACCGTGATGGGCGTGATGGCGCCGGGGAAAAGCACCGACGAACGCAGCGTGAGAATGGGTATGATTTCGGGCACTTCGACCTCCTCCACAGGCTCGTCGCCGCCGGTCACGATGGGGATCACGCGGTGATTGCCGTCGAGCAGCTCGGGGACGAGATTCACGTCGTCTACTTCGATGGTTTTGATCTTATCTTTTTTGCTCATAGGATATACAGATATATAATGGTGCAAATATAACGATTTTTTAGAAATTTTATTTTATCTTTGACAGAATGTTAATAACTTTGCATCCCTGAAAACAAAGTAAAATTCAACGCGCCATGCAAATCGCAGACAAATACGCACCGCAGCAGATCGAATCCAAATGGTACGACTACTGGATCGAACAGCATATTTTCCACTCGGAACCCGACCAGCGGGAACCCTACACGATCGTCATCCCTCCCCCCAACGTGACGGGCATGCTCCACATGGGGCACATGCTCAACAACACGTTGCAGGACGTGCTGGTGCGCCGCGCCCGCATGTCGGGAAAGAACGCCTGCTGGGTGCCGGGCATGGACCACGCGTCGATCGCCACCGAAGCCAAGGTGGTGGCGATGCTGCGCGAAAAGGGCATCGAAAAGTCGTCGCTCACGCGCGAGGAGTTCCTCCGCCACGCCTGGGAATGGAAGGAGAAATACGGCGGCGTGATTCTCAAACAGCTGCGCAAGCTGGGCGCCTCGTGCGACTGGGACCGCACGTGCTTCACGATGGACGAAGCCCGCACGGAGAGCGTTCTGCGCGTCTTCTGCGACCTCTACGAGAAAGGCAAGATCTACCGCGGCGTAAGGATGGTCAACTGGGACCCCGCGGCGCAGACGGCCCTCTCGGACGAGGAGGTGGTCTTCAAGGAGTCGCACGGCAAGCTCTACTACCTGCGCTACAAGGTCGAGGGAACCGACCGGGCGATCATCGTCGCCACGACGCGCCCCGAAACGATCCTGGGCGACACGGCGCTGTGCGTCAACCCCAACGACCCGCGCTACGGCTGGCTGCCGGCCGGGGCGCGCGTCATCGTACCGCTGGTGAACCGCGCAATCCCCGTAATCCGCGACGAATACGTCGACATCGAGTTCGGTACGGGCGCGCTGAAAGTGACCCCGGCGCACGACGTGAACGACTACATGCTGGGCGAGAAATACAACCTCGAGGTGATCGACATCTTTAACGACGACGGCACGATCAACGACAAAGTGGGGCTGTACGTCGGCATGGATCGTTTCGACGTCCGCAGGAAGATCGAAGGCGACCTGGCGGCAGCCGGCCTGCTGGAGAAGACCGAGGATTATACCAACAACGTGGGCTATTCGGAGCGCACGGGCGTGGCCATCGAGCCGAAACTCTCGATGCAGTGGTTCCTCTCGATGGGACAGCTGGCCGAACCGGCGACGAAGGCCGTCATGGAGGACGCGATCCGCTTCGTGCCCGAAAAATACAAGAACACCTACCGCCACTGGATGGAGAACATCAAGGACTGGTGCATCTCGCGCCAGTTATGGTGGGGCCAGCGCATCCCGGCCTGGTACCTGCCCCAAGGCGGCTTCGTAGTGGCCCCGACGGCTGGGGAGGCGCTCGAAAAGGCGCGTGCGAAAACCGGCGACGCCTCGTTGCAGCCGTCCGACCTCAGACAGGACGACGACGTGCTGGACACGTGGTTCTCGTCGTGGCTGTGGCCGATTTCGGTCTTCGACGGCATCCGCAACCCCGGCAACAGGGAGATCAGCTACTACTACCCCACCAACGACCTGGTGACGGGCCCCGACATCATCTTCTTCTGGGTGGCGCGCATGATCATGGCGGGTTACGAATACCGCGGCGAAAAACCTTTCGGAAACGTCTATTTCACGGGCATCGTCCGCGACAAGATCGGCCGCAAGATGTCCAAGCAGCTGGGCAACTCGCCCGACCCGCTCGACCTGATCGCCAAATACGGCGCCGACGGTATGCGCATGGCGATGCTCATCTCCTCGTCGGCAGGCAACGACGTGATGTTCGACGAGGCGCTCTGCGAACAGGGACGCAACTTCGGCAACAAGATATGGAACGCCTACCGCCTGGTGAACGGCTGGTCGGCGGACGGCAATGCCGCACAGGACGAGAACAACCGTCTGGCGGTCGCATGGTTCCGCCAGACGCTCGGCGTCGCTTTGCGCCAGATCGCCGACGATTTCGGTTGCTACCGCATTTCGGAGGCGTTCAAGACGACCTACAAGCTCTTCTGGGACGATTTCAGCGGCCTGTACCTCGAGATGGTGAAACCCGCCTACGGGCAGCCGATCGACGCGCCGACGTTCGAAGCCACGCGCACGTTCTTCGACTCCCTGATGCGCGTGCTGCACCCCTTCATGCCCTTCGTGACGGAAGAGATCTGGCAAGACCTCGCCCCGCGCAAAGAAGGCGAGTCGATCACCGTCGCCCCGATGCCCCAGCCAGACGAAATCGACGGACAGTTGCTGGCGCGGTTCGAGCTGGCCAGGGAGGTGATCTCCTCGGTGCGTAACGTCCGCAACCAGAAGAACCTGCCGCAGAAGGAAGCGCTGACGCTCAAGGTGATCGCCGACGAAAACTACCCGGCCGAGTACGCCCCCGTGATGCGGAAAATGGCCAACCTGACGGCCATCGAGACGGTGACGGAGAAAGACCCGGCGGCCGCAGCGTTCATCGTCAAGACGACGCAGTACTTCGTGCCGATGGCGGGCAAAATCGACGCCGAAGCGGAACGACGCAAACTGACGGACGAACTGTCCTACCAGGAAGGGTTCCTCGCGAGCGTAATGAAAAAGCTCTCGAACGAGCGTTTCATGCAGTCGGCCCCCGAGAAGGTGGTGGCCAACGAACGCGCCAAGCAGGCCGACGCCGAGGCCAAGATCGCGGCCATCAAGGCGCAACTGGAAGCCCTTTCGTAAAAAGGACGGACATGCCTTGTCCCGAATTCCTGCGGGGTTCGGGACAGGTACTTTCCACCGCGGCCATGCCGCAGACGAACCATACCCGCACCGCAGGGCCGGGTTTAACGACAACACGATTTGCCGACAATCACCATATATACCGACGGCTCGGCGCTCGGGAACCCCGGGCCGGGAGGCTACGGCGCGGTACTCCTTTCGGGACAGCACCGCAAGGAGCTGTCGCAGGGATTCCGCCTGACGACCAACAACCGCATGGAGCTCATGGCTGTCTGCGTGGCACTCGAGGCGCTCAAGTTCGACGGGTCGGACGTCACCGTGTACTCCGATTCGAAATACGTCGTGGACGCCGTGACGAAAGGCTGGCTCTTCAGCTGGGTGAAAAAGCGGTTCGCCGGTAAGAAAAACCCCGACCTGTGGATGCGCTTCCTGCGCGTGTACCGGCATCACAACGTCCGCTTCGTCTGGGTCAAGGGGCATGCCGACACCGTGGAGAACAATCGCTGCGACCAACTGGCGGTCGCTGCCGCCAACGACAAGGCGCATTTACTGGAAGATACGGGTTACGAACCCTGAAAAGGGGCGGACAGCATGTCTGCCCCTTCGTTTTTTTCGGTTCTAAACTCCCCGGAACTTCGCACTTTTAAGCCGGGAATTCCGAATTTCACATTATTATTCCTATCTTTGTCACGATTATCACATAAACTGCAAATAATCCGCCCGTAATGTTTAAAATATACATGAGGCTTCTGGGTTTCGCCCGACCCATCCGCAAATACGCCATCCCCTATTTCTTCTACTCGCTCTTCTACGCACTGTTCAATTCGCTCACGTTCCTGCTGATCATGCCGATCCTCAAGACGATGTTCGATGCGGATTACACGTTCGTATACGTGGAGAAACTCCCCCCGCTGGCGTTCAACCAGGAATACCTGACGGCGCTGTTCAACTTCACCTATTCGCACCTGTTCAACGAATACAACCCCGAAAACGTCCTGCTGCTGCTGGCCATCGTCACCATCTTCGTGAGCCTGCTGAGCAACCTGTTCCGCTACATGGGCGCATGGACGGTCGAGAACATGCGCACGCGCACCCTGCAGCGCATGCGCAACGAGATGTTCTCCAAAGTCGTGGACATGAACGTGGGCTATTTCAGCGACCAGCGCAAGGGCGACATCATCTCGAAAATCACCTCGGACGTCGGCGTGGTGCAGTTCTGCATCACCAACACCTTGCAGGTGGCTTTCCGCGAACCGTTCCTCATCATCGGCTATACGGTCATGATGGTCGCCATCTCGTGGGAGCTGGCACTCTTCTCGGTGCTTTTCCTGCCCGTCGTGGCACTGATCATCGGCAGCATCGTCAAGCGCCTGCGCCATCCCGCACGCACAAGCCAGCAGCGCATGGGCGAACTGGTCTCGACACTCGACGAATCGCTCTCGGGCATCAAGGTCATCAAGAGCTACAATGCCACGGGCTACGTCAAGCAGAAGTTCTACGACCTGAGCGAAGACCTGGCGCGGCTGACCCTTTCGATGGCCCGCCGCCAGCAGCTGGCTTCGCCGATGAGCGAATTCCTGGGCATCTCGGCCGTAGGCGTCATCCTGGTATTCGGAGGTTCGCTCGTATTCAAGGACGCGCTCAGCCCCGAAGGCTTCATCGCCTTCATCGCCATGTTCTCGCAGATAACGCGCCCGGTGCGCACGTTCATCGACCAGTTCTCCAACATCAACCAGGGTATCGCCGCCGGCGAACGCATCTTCTCGATCATCGACGCCCAGAGCGAAATCCAGGACAAGCCCGGGGCGATCGAACTCGACGGGCTGAAAGACAAGATCGAATTCCGGGACATCCACTTCTCGTACGACGGCAGCCGCGAGGTGATCGAAGGCATCTCGTTCGAGATCAAGCGCGGCGAGACCGTGGCCCTGGTAGGCCCTTCGGGCGGAGGCAAGTCGACCCTCAGCGAACTCATACCGCGTTTCTACGACGTGAAGGCGGGCGACATCCTGATCGACGGGGTCTCGGTGCGCGACTACACGCAGGACAGCCTGCGCGCCCACATGAGCGTCGTGGCACAGGACACCGTGCTTTTCAACGACACCATCGAAGGCAACATCGCCATGGGCAAGGCCGGGGCCACGCACGACGAGATCGTCGAGGCGGCCCGGATCGCCAATGCCGACTGCTTCATACAGGAAGCACCCGAAGGCTACCAGACCAACATCGGCGACCGGGGCGTCAAACTCTCGGGAGGCCAGCGCCAGCGGCTTTCGATCGCACGCGCCGTGCTGAAAAACCCCGAGATACTGATCCTCGACGAGGCCACCTCGGCCCTCGACACGGAGAGCGAAAAACTCGTGCAGGATGCCCTCAACAAGCTGCTCGTCGGCCGCACATCGGTGGTTATCGCCCACCGCCTGTCGACGATTCACAACGCCGACAAGATCATCGTCGTCGACCACGGCCGCGTGGCCGAGCAGGGCACCCACACCGAACTGCTCGCCAAGGGCGGCATCTACGCCAAGCTGATCGAATTGCAGTCGTTCGACTAAAAATGCCGGCATGTACCGATGAGAGGCGAGAAGGAGAAGATGCTGGCGGGCGAATGGTTCGACCCGCATGACGCGGAGCTGACGGCCGACCGCGACCGTGCCACGCGCCTGATGCATCGCCTCAACGTCGAATGCTGCGGCCACGGCGACGACTACCGCACCACACTCGGGGAATTGTGCCCCAACGTCCGCGGGTTCATCCGCGAACCTTTCCACTGCGACTACGGCTACAACATCCACATGGGCGAAGGTTCCTTCGTCAATTTCGACTGCGTTTTCCTCGACCTGGCACCGATACGCATCGGCTGCGGGACGCTCATAGGCCCCAAAGTGCAGCTGCTCACGGCGCACCATCCGTTCGACGCCGCGACACGCGGGACGGCCCTCGAAGCAGGCAAGCCCATCGTCATCGGCGACCACTGCTGGCTGGGCGGCGGAGTGATCGTATGCCCGGGCGTCACGATCGGCGACAGGGCGGTCGTCGGGGCCGGGTCGGTCGTCACACGAGATATCCCCGCGGATTCGGTCGCAGCAGGCAACCCTGCACGTATCATCCGCCCGCTCTAAATATCCCCAGACATCCCATTGCACCATGTTCACACCCGACACCCCTAATTTCCAATCCCTGATGCTCATGCTGGACGCCGCCCACATGGGTTGGTGGAAAGCGGATTTCCAGGCCGGCGAACTGCATGTCTCCGAATATATTGCCAAGCTGCTGGGGCTCGACGGCGACAAAGTCCGGATCGGGCAACTGACACACCTGGTTCGCGAAGACTACCGGATGCCGATCCACAACGAATTCATGGCGCTCAAGGTCGACAGCAAATTCGACAGGACGTTCCCGATCGAACTTCCCGAGGGCGAAGTCTGGCTCCACGCCCAGCTCGTCGGACGGCAGACCGACCCCGCAACGGGTACGCACCTTTTCGGCTACATGCAGCGCGTCCCCGTGCACGACCGGCGCGAAGCAGAAATCCTGACGCTCGAAAACAACTACCACACGGTCGTAAAGGAAAACAAGCATATGGACGTGCTGCTCGACCACCTGCCGATCGGATATTTCCGCATCCGGCTGCTTTACGACAGCGACGGACGCGCCATCGACTACCTTTTTCTCTCGGTCAACCGCGCGGCGCAGCAAATCGTGGGGATAGAACCGGACGCATATATAGGCAAGACGGCACGCGAGACCGGGCACCCCGTCGATGCCCATATCGACAAACTCGCGCACATCCGCCTCGGCAATTACAAGACCGACGAATGGTTCGCAAAAAAAACCAGGCGCCATTGCCGCAGTTTCCTGTACAATACGCCCAACGACGGAAGCGAGATTGTGATCCTGATCCTCGACATCACCGACGCCATAACGGCACACAAGGCACTGGACGAGCAGGAAAAACTGCTGCGCAACATCATCCAGAACGCCCCCGTCGGCATCGAGATCTACAACGACCGGGGACGGCTCATCGACATCAACACCTGCGACCTGGAGATGTTCGGGGTGAAAGATCCGGGCAAAATACGCGGGCTCAACCTGTTCGACAACCCTAATTTCCCGGAGGAGACGAAAATCCGCATCTAGCACGGCGAAAGTGCGGATTTCACCGCCCGTTACGAATTCGGAAAACTCGGCGGCTACTACGAAAGCACGCGCCCGGGGCATTTCGACTGGACGGGGCGCATACGCTGCCTGTACGACGACCGGGGCGAACTCACCCACTACCTGCTCATCAATATCGACAACACCGAGTTGCGGAAGATCCAGAACCGGGTTTCGGAGTTCGAAGCCCTGTTCCGCATCATCTCCGAATATGCCCAGGTAGGATATGCCAACTACAACCTCTACAACAAAGAGGGCTATGCGCAAAACGTATGGCTGCGCAACTACGGGGAGGCCGACTCGGCGCAGATCGTCGACGTGATCGGCAAATACCGCCACATCCACCCCGAAGACCGCAAGCCCCTGCTCGACCTGCTGACCCGCTTCTCCGCGGGTGAAGTGCAGTCGGCAACGGCCATCTGCCGCGTGCAGCACGACGACGGACGGAAAACATGGATCAAAACCCACCTCATCTGCCGGGACTACCGCCCCGGCGAACAGGTCATCGACATGCTGGGGATCAATTACGACATCACGGCACTCAAGCAGACCGAACAGGAGCTGATCGCCGCCAAGGAGCGCGCCGAAGAGTCCAACAAGCTCAAATCGGCCTTCCTGGCCAACATGAGCCACGAAATTCGCACGCCGCTCAACGCGATCGTAGGCTTTTCGGAACTGATGGCTACGGAGGCCGATCCCGACCAGCGCAAAGAATTCGCCGACCTGATCCTGGTAAATAACACCCTGTTGTTGCAAATCATCTCCGACGTACTCGACCTGGCCCGGATCGAATCGGGACGCATAGAGATCGTCCGTACGAAATTCGACGCCCGCGATTTATGCCGCGAGGTGGCCGAGACATTCCGCCTGCAAGTCGCCGAAGGGGTCGTCCTGCGGCTGGAAGACAGCCTGCCCCGGCTCCAGCTCGAGGATTACAAGCAGGGACTGCACCAGATACTCGGCAATTTCGTACGCAATGCCGTGAAATTCACGACAAAAGGTTCGATAACGATCGGGTTCTCGCAACGCCCCGGATGGGTACGGTTCTACGTCCGCGATACGGGCATCGGCATCCCCGAGGAGGAACGCGCCAAGATTTTCGACCGGTTCTACAAGGTCGACACCTTCACGCAGGGCACCGGGCTCGGGCTGCCGATCTGCAAGAACATCGCCGAACAGCTCGGCGGCCGTATCGGCGTCGATTCCGCCGTCGGCGCGGGGTCGTGCTTCTGGGTCGAAATCCCGGCCGGAAAATAGCCCGCTCCGGGCAGATGCCGCCACGGACGGAATAGGTGCAATTTTGCACGCTTTTCAAATCTTTTTTATATCTTTGCAAGTTGTCGGAAAAAGAGGAATCTTTCCGGCACTTCCGGCCATGCCGGCGTACGACCCCGAACGAAATAAAAAACACATATACCATGAAATTCAATGAGTATAAAGGCCTCGACCTGGCCCAGATAGCCGCCGACGTGCTCGGCGAATGGGACGCCCGCGACACATTCCACAAGAGCATCACCACGCGCGAGGGGCACCCCGCGTTCGTATTCTACGAAGGCCCCCCGTCGGCCAACGGGATGCCCGGCATCCACCATGTCATGGCCCGCACGATCAAGGACGTCTTTTGCCGCTACAAGACACAGCAAGGGTATCTCGTGCACCGCAAGGCGGGCTGGGACACGCACGGGCTTCCCGTGGAGCTGGGCGTCGAAAAGAAGCTCGGCATCACCAAGGAAGACATCGGCAGGAAGATTTCGATCGAGGAGTACAACCGCACCTGCCGCGAGGCCGTCATGGAGTTCACGGGGGCATGGGAAGACCTGACCCGCAAGATGGGGTACTGGGTCAACATGGACGATCCGTACATCACCTACGACAACAAATACATCGAGACCCTGTGGTGGCTGCTCAAACAGCTTTTCGACAAGGGGCTGCTCTATAAGGGCTATACGATCCAGCCCTACTCGCCGGCTGCGGGCACGGGGCTTTCGACGCACGAGCTGAACCAGCCGGGCTGCTACCGCGACGTGAAGGACACGACGTGCACGGCGCAGTTCAGGATCATCCGCGACGCGAAAAGCGAAAAGCTCTTCGGCGACGCCGAAGGGCCGCTCTATTTCCTGGCGTGGACGACCACGCCGTGGACCTTGCCTTCGAACACCGCGCTGGCCGTAGGCCCCGCGATCGAATACGTGAAGGTCAAATGCCGCAACCCCTATACCGACGAACCCCAGACGGTCATCCTCGCCAAGGACCTCGTCGCATCGTACTTCACCAAGAAGATTGAGGGAAGCTACCAGATCACGGGCGAAAGCTGGATGGGGCCCGAACTGGAGGGGATCCGTTACGAGCAGCTGATCCCCTGGGTAAAGCCGACGGGCGACGCGTTCCGCGTGATCGTGGGCGACTACGTGACCACATCGGACGGTACGGGCATCGTGCACATCGCACCGACGTTCGGCGCCGACGACGACCGTGTGGCCAAGGCCGCAGGCATCGCCCCGCTGTTCATGGTCGACAAAGCCGGCAAAAACCAGCCGATGGTCGACAAGCAGGGCAAGTTCTTCGTACTCGAAGACCTCGACCCGGAATTCGTAAAAAACAACATCGACGTCGAAAAATACAAGGAGTATGCGGGCCGCTACGTCAAGAACGCCTACGACCCGGAGATCGCCTGCGATGTCGAGACAACGCTCGACATCGACCTGGCCGTGATGCTGAAAGCCCAGAACAAGGCATTCAAGATCGAAAAGCATACCCACTCCTACCCCCACTGCTGGCGTACGGACAAGCCGGTGCTCTACTACCCGCTCGATTCGTGGTTCATCCGCACCACGGCGCTGCGCGAGCGGATGATCGAGCTGAACAAGACGATCCGATGGAAACCCGAATCGACCGGGACAGGCCGTTTCGGCAAATGGCTCGAAGGGCTGGTGGACTGGAACCTTTCGCGCTCGCGCTTCTGGGGCACACCGCTGCCGGTATGGGCTACGGAGGATTATTCGGAACTGAAGTGCATCGGTTCGATCAGGGAGCTGATGGATGAGATCGAAAAGTCGATCGCCGCGGGCTTCATGAAGGAGAACCCCTACAAGAATTTCAAGGTCGGCGACATGTCGAAGGAGAACTACTCGACCCGCAATATCGACCTGCACCGCCCCTATGTGGACAATATCGTACTCGTGTCGTCGAAAGGCGAGCCGATGAAGCGCGAAAGCGACCTGATCGACGTGTGGTTCGACTCGGGTGCCATGCCGTACGCGCAGCTGCACTATCCGTTCGAGAACGGCGGCGACTATTTCAAGTCGGTCTACCCGGCCGATTTCATCGCCGAGGGCGTCGACCAGACGCGCGGCTGGTTCTTCACGCTGCATGCCATCGCCTCGATGCTCTTCGACTCGGTAGCCTTTAAAAACATTATTTCGAACGGGCTGGTGCTGGACAAAAACGGCAACAAGATGTCGAAGCGCCTGGGCAACGGCGTCGACCCGTTCGAGGTTCTCGCAACCTACGGGGCCGACGCCACGCGCTGGTATATGATCTCCAACTCGCAGCCGTGGGACAACCTCAAATTCGACCGGGACGGCGTGGACGAAGTACGCCGCAAGTTCTTCGGGACGCTCTATAACACCTACTCGTTCTTCGCCCTCTACGCCAATGTGGACGGATTTACGGGCAAGGAGCCGGAAGTTCCCGTCGAAAAGCGCCCGGAGATCGACCGCTGGATCATTTCGTTGCTCAATACGCTCGTCAAGGAAGTAACCCGCTCGCTCGAGGATTACGACCCGACCCCGGCGGCACGCGCCATCCAGGAGTTCGTGGGAGAAAACCTCTCGAACTGGTACGTGCGCCTGAACCGCAAGCGTTTCTGGGGCGGCGGTATGAACGACGACAAACTGGCGGCCTACCAGACGCTCTACACCTGCCTGGAGACCGTTTCGATGCTCGCGGCACCGTTCGCACCTTTCATCACCGACCGTATCTTCCGCGACCTGAATGCCGTCAGCGGCCGCCACGCGGACGAGTCGGTACACCTCTCGACTTTTCCGAAGGCCGACGAAAAGCTGATCGACACCGACCTGGAAGAGATGATGTCCCTGGCACAGCGCGTATCGTCAATGGTGCTCGCCCTGCGCCGCAAAGTGTCGATCAAGGTGCGCCAGCCGCTCACCAAAATCCTCATCCCGGTGCTCGACCCGGCCATGGCACAGCATATCTCGGCCGTAAAGAACCTCATCATGAACGAGGTGAACGTCAAAGAGGTCGAACTGATCGAAGACACTACGGGCATCATCACCAAGCGCATCAAGCCCAACTTCAAGACGCTGGGCCCGCGCTACGGCAAATACATGAAGCAGATCGCCGCCATGACCGCGGAGTTCTCGCAGGAGCGTATCGCCCAGATCGAAGCCGCAGCCCAGACCGTACTCGACCTGGGGGCTGAAAAAATCACCGTAACCCCGGCCGATTTCGAGATCACCTCGGAGGACATGCCGGGATGGCTGGTGGCATCGGAAGGCAAACTTACCGTAGCGCTGGACATTACGCTGACGGAAGAGCTCCGGGCGGAAGGCGTGGCACGCGAGTTGATAAACCGCATCCAAAATATCCGTAAGGACTCGGGATTCGAGGTGACGGACAAGATCCGCGTCGAGATCGAACAGAAGGAGTTCGTGGCCGGCGCGATCGCCAAATATGCCGGATATATCGCATCGCAGACGCTCGCCGTCGAGGTGAAGGCGGCCGCACAGCCCGAGGGAGGCGTGGTCGTGGATTCGGATGTCGACGACGAGCCGATCCGGATCGCCGTAACACGCATCTGACGGGCGGACGAAGGCGGCAAAACCGCTTCGGGAACGGCAAATGCGTCTTGCTGAGAACGATATAAAGGGTGCGTCCGGACGATATCGTATATAACGATATAAAATTTGGTGTTTACGGAAAAATTGTTTAATTTTACATAAAACCAACAAGGAGAAGACGACTATGGCAGACGAAAGAACCAGATACAGCGACGCCGAACTCGAGGAGTTCAAGCAGCTCATCCTGAAAAAGCTTGAGAATGCGCGCGCGGACTATGAGCTGCTGCGCGCCACTATCACCCACACGGCCGATAACGACACGGAGGATACCTCCCCGACGTTCAAAGTCCTCGAAGAGGGCGCAGCGACCCTCTCGAAAGAGGAGAGCGGACGTCTGGCGGCACACCAGATGAAATTCATACGGAACCTGGAGATGGCCCTCGTGCGCATCGAAAATAAGACCTACGGCATCTGCAAGACGACCGGCAAGCTCATCCCCAAGGAGCGGCTGATGAAAGTGCCGCATGCTACCGAGTGCATCGAAGCCAAAGAGGGGCGCAGGTAAACCTGCAATCCGGATATGACAGAAAAAAGACGACTTTCGGGGTCGTCTTTTTTATTCGGGCCCGGCCGTCTGTCCCGGCACATGCCCGCCGACAGGCAGCCGCTATGTCAGCCGCAACGGCTGCTGGATCGACAGTCTTCACAACAGCCGCAATGACAGCTGCCTTAACAGGTGCATTGTCAGTCTCAACGGCAGGGCAGACCGGCACCCGGCACCTCCCGTTTTTTGCCAAGGGTAACTCCTGCGGGCCAGAAACTGTATTTTAGCAGGTTCAGGCGCACTTTTTCATCAAAAAATACGTTATCTTTGACGATATGTATCGCCGGATTTGCATACTCGTGCTGACCCTCCTCGCTGCGCAAAGCGTCTGTTTCGCCCGCACGGTCAATCCCGGCATGCGGGCGCCGGACAGGGTTTCCCCCGGCGGATTCTCCCCCGACAGCCTGAACACGCCGACCTCGGAGCGCAACCAGCGCCTTTACGACAGCATACAATCCAAAACCAACCGCCGCGCAGTTCCGCGCATGCTTTACAGGATGCTCTTCGTCAAACCCGTACTCGATACGACGATGAACGGGCGCGTATTGGACGAAAGCAGGCTGCTGGAACCTTACGCCGGGAAAACCGTAGGCGACATCACCATCGAGCGCATGATGCCGTTCGACTCATGCGGCAACTGGTTCGAGCGCGCAGGCAACAAAACCCACATGCTGACCCGCGAACGGGTTATCCGGCGCGACCTGCTGTTCAAGCCGGGCGACAAGTTCGATCCCCAGCTGGTCGTGCGCAACAAGCAGCTGCTGCGTTCGCGCCCCTACATCTCCGATACCGAGGTGATCGTCGTACCCGACTCGCTCGATTCGACGCGCGTGAACATGGTCATCCGCACGCGCGACAGCTGGACGATCAGCGTCGACGCTGGCATACACGGCGAGGGGCGCACCATGGTCGGGCTTTCGGACGCCAACATTTTCGGCACGGGCAACACCCTGAAATTCAAGACCAATTTCAGCCGCAGGGATTTCTCCTACGGCGGCAACATCGTGGAATACAAAATCCCCAACGTGCTGGGGACATTCTACACGGCCGACGGACTACGAGATCGGCCTCACGTACAGCGACATAAAATCGAAACGCTACATGGTCGACCTCGACACCTCGCTGCTCGTGAAAGTCCGCAACCTCGACGTATGGGGCGGCAAGTCGCACTACATCCGCTCCATCAAATCGAGCGTCTTCCTGACGGGCCGTTACAGCTATGCCCGGTTCAGCCGCCGCCCGCCCGTCACGGCCGACTACAACCCCGCGCTGCACGACCACGACGCCATGCTCTTCGGCGGGGGGCTCTACCGGGAAAAATTCTACACGGCGAACATGGTCTACGGATTCGGTACCCGCGAGTATCTGGCGACGGGTTACAAAGCCGAGCTGGTGAGCGGCTATTCGTGGGGCGAGTTCAACGACGAGATGTACCTCGGCATGTCCTACCAGACCGGCGGCTTCCGGGGGATGGGCTATATCATGGGCGGCTTCACGCTGGGAAGCTACATCGACCTCAAAAGCGGCATGTGGCGCCACAGTGCCGTCGACGTAGACCTGAAGTGGTTCTCGAACCTGTTTCTGTTCCGGCGCAGCCGCATCCGCCAGTTCCTGGCGTTCAACTACACGCAAGGCTGGAACCGGGGCGAAGGCAGCGACGAAATGATCCGCTTCACCCACGACAACGGGTTGCAGGCGCTCAAAGAGTACGTCACCGGAACCAACCGCATGATCCTCAACACGGAAACGGTGGTCTTCACCCCCTACCAGCCCCTCGGGTTCCGCATCGCGGTATTCGGGTTCGCAGACTTCGGACTGATCGGCTATTCGCCTAACATTTTCAAAAACGATTTTTTCACCTCGTTCGGAGTGGGTGTACGGCTCCGCAACGAGCGGCTCGTATTCAACACGGTGCAGATCCGCCTGGGAATCGCCTTCGGCAAACGCGGGTTGGTCGAGAGCGAATATTTCCGCCTGTCGAACGCCACGCGCGTCGAACAGTACCGCTACCGCCCCACCCGCCCTGAGATCGTAGGGTTCAAGTAAGCGCAACGCGCCGCAACAGGCCCGCAAGCGAAAGCCGCAGGCATGAAAAAACGGAGGCCACGGCCCCCGTTTTCGCCATTCCCCGCCCGGGGAGCGTCATTGCTCGACGATCTGTCCCGTCTCGTCGATCGTCAGCACCCGGTCGTATTGTTTGACCTTTGCTCTGAAATCGTGGAAATCTTCGGCCTCCTGATACTTGCAGGGAACGACTTCGTTCCCCTGCCGGTCGATATACCCGTACCCGAGCCCCTTGATGAAGACACGCGCCAGTCCGCAGCTGAACGGATAGGCCTCGTGGTACTTGAGCGGCACGACCAGCTGACCGTTCGTGGCGATATAGCCCCAGCGGGCATCGTAGAAATCTTCGGCATTGGTACCGAAGCGCATCACGGCGGCACGCATCTCGCTGAACTCGGCGGCATCGTCCCACTTGGCCGGTATCACTTCGCGTCCCTCGGTGTCGATATAGCCGCAACGGGGCTCCATACCCTGGAAATTCATGCCGTAGAGGTCGGTATTGAAAGGCGCCAGCCCGTCGTTGAACCTGCCGATGCGTTTATAGCGGAACGAGCTGACTTCACCGCCGTTGCGGTCGACAAGCCCGAAATTGACATTGTTGTAGCTCACCACGGCCACCCCGCCCGAGAAGGGCCGCGCCACGGAGAAACGGGGCGAAATAGCCACATTCCCCTTGACATCGACATACCCGTAATTGCCGAACTGCTCCAGCCTGAACGCCGCGAGCCCCTCGCCCGGGGTATCGAGGTAGTAATAGCGGCACGGGATCGTCTCGTGCCCCAGCGTGTCGATAAGTCCCCACTGGCCGCCGTAGGGTTCGTCGCGCAGCACCATGCTGCCGCCGTAGTTCGTCCGGGCATAACCGTCCTTGAAATCGGAAATATAGGAGAAGAAACAAGGCAGCACTTCGCGCCCGTCGGCGCCGAGGAAGCCATGTTTGCCGTCGCTCGTCATGGGGATCAGCCCGTAGGCGTTCGGCTCGCCGATCAGGTTATAGGCACAGGGGACTACCACCTCGCCGTCTTGGCGCAGGACGCCCCATTTACCGTCGCGCAGAACACGCATCCAGCCACGTTCATCGGGTTCGCCGATCTCGGAATAAAGGCAGGGAATGACGGTTTTCCCCGTTTTGTCGATACGGCCCCAGAGCTCGCCGGCCTGCACCCAGGCCATGCCGTCGTCGAACGCCCCGGCCACCGTAAATTGCGGAGCCACGACCGCCCGGCCTGCGGTATCTATATAGCCCCACAGCCCTTCGGGCTCCTGCACGGCGGCCAGTCCGTCGTCGAAACTCCGGGCATCGGCATAACGGCATTCGATGACCAGCCGTCCCGTCCCGTCGACATACCCCCAACGGCCGACCCCTTCGTTGATATCGAGCACCGCAGCACGGTTATCGTTCACGGATCCGACCTCGGCATATTTGGCCGTGCGCTGCTCGAATGTCCGGCCGCATGAAACGAGCGTTGCGACCGTAAGAAAAAATAGCAGGCGTTTCATAGCTTCTGTTTTGTATTTTACATGCAAAGATAACTTTTTCCATCCTAATTCTGCAAGTTTCACGCCCGTATCGCATGGCCGACGAAAAAACCCGGGGCAGCAGAACCGTCCCGGGCACGAACTTTTTATACTTATGGCCTGCTTATTTTTTCCTGGTCGTAATCTCGATGACGCCGTTGCGGGCTTTCCTGCCGTATTTCTCGACCGCCGAGGCATCCTTGAGTACGGATATGTTCTCAATCCGGCCGGGATCAAGCCCCTCCAGTTTCTTGGTATCCTTAAACACCTTGCCGTCGATCACGACAAGGGGTTCCTCCCCCTTTTCAAACGGCGACTTGCCCGATCCGCGGATCACGATCGTACTGCTCTTCAGCGTACCGGCATCCTCTGTCTGCTCCATATGTTCGGCGACCTTGCGACGGATCTCGACGCCGGCTGCCGTCGACCCGGCCTCGGCAGCTTTCGCCAGGGCAGCCTGTACCCGGGGGTCGGCCAAATGCGCCTGCGCCTCCTGTATCTGCTTCTGCGCCTCTTTCCACTCGTCGCTGGCCATATACTTGCGCACGGCCTCCTCCTGCTCGCGGACGGCTGCGAGTTGCGCGGCAGACAGCTTGCGTGCCGAAGAGAGCTCCTTCTGTGCCCTGTCGAGTTCGGCCTGTGCCTTTTTCCACTCCTCGCCCGACATATATTCGCGGGCAGCCTCCAGTCCGGCACGGGCAGCCTTCATCCCTTCCTCTGCGGCTTTGAGCCCGGCTTCCGCGGCCTGGGTCGCCTGCCCCGGCGACAGTCCGCCAACCTGCACCGCGTCCGGTTGCGTCTTCATGACGGTCACGCCCCCGTCGTCAGTGACGGTCACCCGGCTCTGGCTGACGACAGTCTTCTTCCCGTCGCTGCCGGTAACGGACACGACATGTCCGCGGGTTTTCGCACCGGCGTCGATCCCGGCCTTATCTGCGGGCACCGTAGAACTGCCGCTCACCCTGACATCCGACATCTTCCCGGAACCGCGCACCACGACCTTGACAGAGCCGTCCTCGGCGTCGACCGAATAATCCCGCGCACCGCCGGCGGCATCCTTCGTCGAAACGACCACTACGCCGTTCCTGCCTTTCTCGCCGTACAGGGCTTCTGCCGAAGCATCCTTGAGTACCGTCACCGAAGCGATCCGGTCAGGCGACAGTGTATCTATCGACGCCACCTCGAGGCCGTCGACCACGAAAAGCGGCTTGCCGGATTTTCCGTCTGAAGAGTAAAAATTCGCCCCTTCGATGCGGATCGAAACATTTTCTTTTTTACCTTTGTCATCGGGAAAAACATAGGCGGTGCGGGCGAACGCCCCAAGGGCAAGCCCCGTCAACGGCAGCAGGAAGAGCACCTTGGCTCCTGCCCACCGCGACGATCTTTTACGTAACATCATGGTAATACGGTTTTTAAGTTTACTGTGATTAAAGCTGTTGGCGACTGAGTACCACCTCCCGCCGGCAGCTTTCCTTATTAATAACAACTGGTATTGCCGGGCGTCGACGCCACTGTCCAGCACCGCCTCGTCGGCTTCGTATTCATGGATGGCGCGCAACTCACGGCGCAGGAGCCACATCGCAGGGTTGAACCATTGCAGGCACCCGGCAAGGTCGGTCACCAACAGGTCGAACGAGTGGCGCAGCCTCAGGTGGGCTTTCTCATGCAGCACGATCGCCTCGCCGTTCTCGGCCAGATCCTTTTCCGACATCACGATATACCGGTACCAGCTGAACGGTACGACCGGCTGGTCGGTGCGTACGAGCACGGAGCCGTCGCCCAGCCGCTCCCTGTGCCCCCGGCGGATCATGTGCAATACGCCGCATACCGACCCGAGCGTCCATAACAACGCAGCGGCGGCTCCCGCAAGGAAAGCGGCCGTCGCCGCCTTATCCCACGGGAAAGGTTGGGATTCCGGCTCCGCGGACGGGGCGTAGCCCGCCTCCTCCGTCACCGGGAGTTCCGGCATGGCCGGGAGTTCGCGATAGACCGTAATGACACACAGCGGCAACACGAACGACAACACCATCGCCGCCAGCACCACGATCCGGTTCAGGCGGTGGAAGGTCTCGCGGCTCAGCAGCAATTTGAAGAAAAGGTAGAACACCGCCAGGCAGGCGCCGACCTTCAGGCTGTACAGCATCAGTGTGTACATGGCTAACGACGGTTTTGGGTTTCGATATGGTCGATCAGCTCGCGCAGTTCGTCGACCGAGATTTTTTCCTCCTCGACCAGGGCGGAAACGGCCCCGAGGTAGGAGTTCTCGAAATATTTACTGATGACCCCGCCCAGCGTGCGGCGCGAAAATTCCTCCTCGGTCACCACCGGGTAATACTGGTAGGTGCTTCCGAAGGTATTGTGGGCGACATACCCCTTGGCTTCGAGGGCGCGCACCATGGTTGAAAGCGTATTGAAATGGGGCTTGGGTTCGGTGGCGAGCGCCACGAGCTCGCGTACGAAAAGCGGGCCGTGCTCCCAGAAGCAGCGCATCAGTTCCTCTTCCCTGCGTGTCAGTTTTTCCATCATACCGGTTTTGGTTTCTGTTATCCGCCCTGCTCCGATCGGCCGGCCGGGCTTACAGGAACAAAGGTAACTAAAAAAATTTTATTTGCAACTATTTTAAATAGTTTTCTAACTATATTTTTTAGTTTTCGCAAAAAAAATAGCGGAAATACCGGAAGGAAAAGGAGCCGGGAAAGGGCAGGTAGAGCAGGGATAGGAAAGGTTGGAGAGGTTGGGGAAAGTTGGGAAAGTTGGGAAAGAAGATTTTACAGGCCGGCAGGCATGGAAGGGCCCGGCAAGCCCGGGGGGGGGAGACAAAAAAGCCCCGGCTATTTCAGCCGGGGCATATGGATACGGGTACCAACGGGGATTAATCCTCGTCGCGGTACATGTGCTCTACGTAAACAGCGTGCTGCATCGCCTCGCGCTTGGCGATCGAAGGCTTGGTGAAATACTGGCGGCGGCGGAGTTCCTTCAGGACGCCCGTGCGCTCGTATTTACGTTTGAACTTCTTCAGGGCGCGTTCGATGTTTTCGCCCTCTTTTACCGGCATGATAATCATAGTAGTATTCTTTTTTTTGTTTTTTTAATTTCGTCGTTTACTTAAATTCCTCCGGGGTTCGCATCACCTGATACCTCGCCCCATGTCGTGTCGTTGTCCGTATCGTCAGCCCCGCTTCGGGTAGTGAACCGCAGGTAAGGAGCCAGCCGTGCTGCCTCTTCGCGGGTCAATATGTTGTCTTCAACCAATTCCTCAGCGGTACTCCAACCTCCTTTCAACTGTCTTGTTTTAAGTAATTTCCGAAGTTTCTGCGGCGGAATATACGGATGCCGCCTAAGGACTTTCGGGGTTGCAAAGTTAATATCAATTTTCCGAATTTCACAACTATCGCAGCAAATTTGTTTCAAAATTTTCTCATAATTGCGTTCCGTGACTCCCGGAACCTCTGCGAGTTGCTCCAAACGGACAAATCCGCCGAGCCTCGCGCGGTAGTTCATGATCGACACCACCGTCCGCGCTCCGATCCCCACCACACCGCGCAGCGTCGCGGAATCGGCCGTATTGATCTCCACGGGTTCGTCGACCGGCGCAGCTCCGCGCTCGGGAAAGATAATATAGGGTTCGAGCGCCGCAGCCACCGAATCGCTCACGACATAGCAGGCGCGCAACTCCTCCATGTCGTAGATCCCGCTCAGGTCACGCCAGCGGATGAAAGCCTCGGCCTGCCGCTTGGACAACGCCCCGATGGCCCGCAGGTAACGCGCCCCCACGGTGTCGATGCGAAAGCGCGTGGGCGGCATGGGTTCGGGCACGACGCGTCCCGTACGATACTGCCGGGGCGCGATGGCATATTTGCGCCCGATACGGATATAGGGAGCCAGGCGGCGGTAGATCGAATCGCTGATGCCGTAGCAAAGCGTCACATCCTCCGGGATACGGAAGATCTTCCCCGCAGCGCGGTACTTCAGCAGGCTCACGGCTTCGTGCTTCGACAGGCCCAGCCGCCGAAGTCCGTCGTAGTCCACGGTATTGGGGTCGAACGGCCGCAGATCAACCGAATCGGCCCGCCCTTCCATCTCCATCCCGGCCACAAAAGCTGCTTGGGGATCGGCCTTGGGACGCAGGAGCACGATGCCGCCTATAAGCAATCCCGCCAGCGGCAGGAATACCGCTACGGCGCGGATTTCACGGTCTGAAAAAAATTTTGCCATATGCAGAAACTATTTATCACCGGTCATCCCCCGGATGCCCTGAAAACAACCCCGACACCACGAAATGGGCTACGGTACCCGTCAGCCCCCCCCTCAACGCCACTGCGCCCCGTCGGAGAGCAGCAGGCGGCGGTAACGCCGCGACGGCGAACCGACAAACGCCCCCAAGCCATATTCCGGCCAGCGGCGGTCGACCAAAGCGACAGTCGCTTCCGACGCGGTCACGACGTTCGGGAAACGGCCGGGGTTCTCCCCCGCCCCGGGGCGTTTGCTCCGGGCATCGATCACCAACGCCGCACCTTCCGTCCGCACATCACGCCGCGGATCGGTATTGGCCGCAGCGAGCCACAAAAGTTCGGCAGCCGTGAGTTCCTCCGCCGCCGGGTCGAACACAGCGAGGTATTTCACCCCCGGCGGAACCGGCACTTCGGCGTCCGGCGCAGCGAAGGCGACCGCCACGCCCCATTTTTCGAGCAGGTCGGAGCGGTAGCCGGCCGGAAGGAGGGGCTGCCCGCCGTCACCCTGCCCGGCACAAGCCCCGGATATTGCGCCATCCGCTGCGGGACGCACGCCCTCGACACCCCGTGGGGGATCGGCAGGCACACGCGTTGCAGGCTCCTGCGGATTCGCGCACCCGCCCCCGGTACCGCAGGCCGTAGCATCCAATGCAATTTTTCCGCCGAAGCCCGGCGTTGCTGTCGCGTGGTCGAGGACATCGAGAATCCCCTCGCTGCGGACTATGTTGCGCAGCGGGTCGAGGTTGCGCACGAGCCGCGCCAATGCATCCGAATCGCGCACGTCGGTCGCAGCCGGGACGACGAGCATGTATTTGTTGAACATCATCTGCCCGGCGCCCCACAGCGACTGGGCGACCTTCACGGCCTGTCCGGCATAGCGGCTGTCGATCGAAACGACGGCGATGTTATGCGCCGTTCCGGCCTCGGGCATCGTCATGTCGCGGATTTCGGGCTGCAGGGCCATGCGTATCGGCGCCAGGAATATCCGCTCCGTTGCCTGCGCGATACAGGCGTCCTCCTGCGGAGGAATCCCCACGACCGTGGCCGGGTATACCGCATCCCGCCGCCGCGTGAGGGCCGTGACGTGGAAAAGCGGATAACGGTCTTCGAGCGAATAGAACCCCGTATGGTCGCCGAAGGGGCCTTCGACGGCTTTCTCCTCCGCAGGGTCGACATAACCCTCGATCACGAAGTCGCAGTCGGCCGGGACATAAATATCGTTGGTGACGCACTTCACGAGTTTCACGGGACGGCGGCGCAGGAACCCGGCCAGCAGGTATTCGTCCATGTTGTCGGGCATCGGCGCCGTCGCGGCATAAGTATAGGCCGGATCGCCGCCCAGCGCCACCGACACGGGCATCCGCCGCCCCGAGCGTTTCCAGGCATCGTAATGCCGGGCCCCCGTCTTGTGGATATGCCAGTGCATGCCCGTCGTATGGTCGTCGAAGACCTGCATGCGGTACATGCCGACGTTGCGCACGCCCGTCTGGGGATCGACCGTGTTCACCATCGGCAGGGTTACGAAACGCCCGCCGTCGGCCGGCCAGCACTTCAGGATCGGAAGCGCCGCGAGCGACGCCTCAGCACCCGTCTGCACGACCTGCTGGCATTCGCCCCGCCCCGACACCGTACGCGGAAACCAGCGGGACATCCCGGCCAGCAGCGGCAACGCCCGCAACTTGTCCGCGAACGACGGGCGCGGCGCCATGGCCTGCCGCAGCAATCCGTCGACCCGTTCCGAGAGTTCGCCGAGCGACCCGACACCCAGCGCCAGCGCCATGCGGCGTGCGGAACCGAACATGTTGGTCAGCACGGGAAAATCCGTGCCGGTATTTTCGAACAGCAACGCCTTGCCGCCGCCGGGCATTTTCGAAACCCGGTCGGTTATCTCGGCGATCTCCTCCACCGGCGACACCGGAGCCGCTATGCGGACGAGTTCGCCCTCGCGCTCCAGCAGGGCGATATACTCACTCAGGCTTCGGTGCATGCTCCAACGCCTTTTTCACCGACCCGTATTGCAGCAGCAACGCCCGTGCCTGCGCCTCGGAAAGCCCCGAAGCCTCGGCCACCATGCGCGTGCCGCGCCCCACGAGTTTGTCGTTCGTCAACTGCATGTTGACCATGCGGTTACCCTCGACACGCCCCAGGCGGATCATCACGGCCGTCGACAGCATGTTGAGCATCAGCTTCTGTGCCGTGCCCGCCTTCATGCGGGTCGACCCCGTCACGAACTCCGGCCCCACGACCGCTTCGAGCGCATATTCCGCCTCGGCCGCCACGGGCGACGAGGGATTGCAGGTAATGGAGGCGGTCAACAGGCCGTGCTCCCGCGCCATGCGCAGGCCGCCGACCACATAGGGGGTGGTACCCGACGCGGCGATCCCGACCAGGACATCGTCCGCCGTGGGATGGTAGGGCGCCATGTCGCGCCAAGCCCCTGCGGTATCGTCCTCGGCATTCTCCACGGCACGCCGCAGTGCACCGTCGCCGCCGGCGATCAGGCCGATGACCCTGTCGAAGGGCACGCCATAGGTCGGGGGAAGCTCCGAGGCGTCCGTCACACCCAGCCTCCCGCTCGTACCGGCCCCGATGTAAAACATCCTCCCGCCGCGCTCCATGCGTTCGACGACCCGCTCCACGAGCCGTTCCATCACGGGGATGGTCTTGGCCACGGCCTCGTGGACGCGTGCGTCTTCGCGGTTGATGCCCGTCAGGATGTCGTGCACCGACATCCGCTGTAAATTATCGTAGGCCGAAGCCTGTTCGGTTATTCTATTTTCCATAATGGTATTTGATAAGTCCTTCGGCAGGTGATGCGGCGATCAGGCCGACCCGGTAACCCCCATGTGCGAGCACCTCGCGCAGCAGCCCCTCGAATGCGGCGGCAACGCCGCCGATGCAGGCGACCGTCAGATGCACGGGATAGCGGCTCAGGTTGCGTTGGGCGAAATCGGCGAAGGTTTCCGCCACCATAGCCCGCACCTCGGGGCAATCCAGGTACGCATGTACGAACGGCGCGAACGACGCCAGGAAACGGTTGGCATACGGCTCGCGGTAGACCCGGAGGATGATCTCCTCATAGGTCAGCCCATGCGCCGCGAGGAACTCCTCCCGCAGGGGGATATGCCCTTTGAAAATACCGTTCACCAGGTTGCGTCCCAGCGCCGCACCGCTGCCCTCGTCGCCGAGGACATACCCCAGCGGCGGGACGTTTTCCACGATTTCGCCGCCCCGGCACCAGCACGAATTGGAGCCCGTGCCGAGGATGCAGGCCACGCCTTCGCCGCGGCCGAACAACGCCCGGGCAGCCCCCAGCAGGTCGGTCTCGGCCTCGATCCGCCCCGTGCCGAAATGCGCGCGGAGTTCCCGCACCATCTTCTCCGTCGCTTCGGGGAAGGTGCCCCCGCACCCTGCGCCGTAGAAATAGACGGCCTCGACGGGGCCGCACGGCGGCAGTTCGGCAAGCGCTTCGCGTATTTGCTCCGGGGAGTGCTGCACGGCATTGATTCCCCGCGTCCGGTATTCCGAGGTATGCACGCCGTCGGTCACGAGCCACGTGCATTTGGTCGATCCGCTGTCTGCAATGATTTTCATACTATATTGTTACTTCCTAATACATCAGAACCGCCAGCCGCACGTCAGCGAAAACCCGGCATCCGTAAGCCAGGGCGTCACATCGGTCGGCGCACCGAGTTCGACGGGCGACACCGAGAATTCCGAAGGCACAAACAGGATCGTCGGCGAAAATTTCAGTTCAAACCCCTTCGTCACCCGCAGAATCCACGCACATTCGACATTGAAGAAAGGCAATACCCTATCCTTGTCAAGATCGTTGTCTACATGCTTTAGTATCCGGTGGTATCCCGCCCCAACTCCGGCTCCGAAACGCAGAAAAAGCCTGCTTTTCACCACCGGCAGCCGATAATAGGCCATTGCATCCAGTTTATAAATATCCTGCGCAACCGTATTGCGGTAAGGGTCAGATCCGTGGCCGCTCCAATCGTAGCTCATCAAACTCCCCAGATGCCACCGGGCCGAAAAATCCACGCCCCAATAAAAATTTCCTTTCAATTGGCGGCTGTACTCCACCTTCACGCCGACAGTCACCTGATTATGCGCCGTGATTCCCGACGCGCCCGTCACAAAGAGATTATTCTCTTTCGAGGCGAGGCGATGACGTTCGATACGCGCCGCTGTTTTTGCATTCCGCGTCCGATCTGTTGCCGACGGCGGGCTTTGGGCATATGCTGCTGCGGTGACGCATACCGTCAATAATACTGTGCCTATTTTTCGCTTCATTCACAAGTGGGTTACATGTTCATCATGCAAGAAAGCAATAAAATTCGGAATAGCAATGTCCCAATGCAAATGCATTGCCGGTTTGCTCCTCAAACCTGCACTCCTTCCCGTCTGGCGCAGCGCCTTTTCGGAAAATTTGCTGCCGCCAAATCGGCTCCGAACCCTAATCCACCCCATTCCCTTTTCACAGCTTCGGAAAACAAAGATAACGAAAAATAATCCGAGCGGCAAACCCGGATCATTACACAATTATATAAGGAGGCGATCAGCGCAGGAAAAGCAGCTCGCGGTATTTGGGCAGCGGCCACATCTGGTCGTCGACGATCTCCTCCAGCTTGTCGATGTGGCGGCGGATCTCGTCGAAACATGCGGCTACGGTATCATGGTAGGCGATCGCCTTCTCGCGCTGATCCTCGATCCTGTTGGCCACCTTGCGGGCGTCGACCATCCCGGCCGTGAGCCGCTGTATTTCGGCCGTATGGTACTGGATCTTCTTGATGAGTTCGATGTCGGCCGAAGCGTTCAGCCCCGGGATCTGCGACATCTTGTAGACCTTGTCGAGCAGCAATGCCTCGTACTTCGAAGCAATCGGCACGATATGGTTCATCGCCAGATCGCCCAGCACGCGCCCCTCGATCTGGATTTTCTTGGTATAGGTCTCCCACTTCACCTCGGTGCGGGCTTCGA
>OGHF01000595.1_pt1 | contig 24204 bp, 18 predicted proteins | sample 1571481 | NCBI WGS metagenome assembly OGHF01 (sample SAMEA2581952, study PRJEB24529) | metagenome | biome: Human gut stool | place: China | collected 2011
TTCGTAGTGTCGATGTCGTCACTCCCAGCTTAAACGTTGCCGCGGCGCTTGTCTTTGGGGACACGCGCTTCACCGTTACGGGCAGGCTGTGCGGCCGGTCTTTGAGAAAAAACGTGTCGTAATTAATCGGTAGCCTAGTGACACCACAGCGGAAGGAATTGCGATGGCACTGGCACTCTATAGAAGGTATCGTCCCGACACGTTCGACGGCGTGATCGGGCAGGATCAGGTCACGATTCCGCTGATGCGAGCGCTTGATGAGAACAAACTTACGCACGCTTACCTGTTTTCCGGTCCGCGCGGCTGCGGCAAAACCAGTTCCGCACGCATTCTCGCGCGTTGCGTCAACTGCGCGAAAGGCCCGACCTCGCACCCGTGCGGCGAATGCGAAAGCTGCAAGGACCTCGCCACAGGCGGCCCCGGTTCCATCGACGTGGTGGAAATCGACGCCGCTTCGCACAACGGTGTGGACGATGCCCGCGAACTGCGCGAACGTGCCGGATTCGCCCCCGCCCGCGACCGCTACAAGATTTTCATTCTCGACGAAGCCCACATGGTCACGCCGCAAGGCTTCAACGCGCTGCTGAAAATCGTGGAGGAGCCGCCGGAGCATGTGATGTTCATCTTCGCCACCACCGAGCCAGACAAGGTGATCGGCACCATCCGTTCGCGCACCCACCATTACCCGTTCCGTCTGGTGCCGCAGGAGGTTATGGGCCCGTACCTCGAGCAGATCTGCGAAGACGAGCATATCGAAGCCGAGCCGGGCGTGCTGCGCCTTGCCATGCGTGCCGGCGGCGGTTCCGTGCGAGACACCCTTTCCGTGCTTGACCAGCTCATGGTCGGTGCGGTCGATGGCAGCATCGCATACGACTCCGCGGTTGCGTTGCTTGGCTTCACGCCTGACGCTCTGATCGGCGAGGCCGTCGACGCCGTTGCCGACAAAAATGGCGAAGCACTGTATGGCGTGATTCAGAAGGTCGTGGTCGGTGGTTTCGATCCCCGTCGATTTGTTGAGGATTTGCTTGCCCGCGTACGCGATTTGCTGGTGCTCACGTTGGGTGGAGAGCGTGCGGAAAGCGTGCTTTCCGACGATGCGGCCGCCGAGAACATGGATGATTTGCGTCGTCAGGCTTCCGCTTTGGGATTGTCTGCGCTGACGCAGATGGCTGACACGATCAATGCGACGCTTGCCAATATGACCGGTGCGATTTCGCCGCGCATGCGATTGGAATTGCTTGCCGCGCGCTTGTTGGCCGAGCGTGAGGAAGGGATGGCTGTCGTTGCGTCATCTTCCGGTGTACCTGATTTTGCCGGCGATGCCGGAACTTCCGCGGCTGCCGAATCGTCGCGTGGATCCATGGCCGGCTCTCGTCGCCGTGCGGCACGACATGCCGCAGGAAATGTGCGGGCGCAGGATTCTGCGCCTGTGATCGATACCCCTTCCGCGCCTGTGCAGCCGTCCGTGGCGCCGACGAATCCTGCCGATGCCGTCGCATCCGGCGTGGCTTCCGTGCTTGCTGACGTGCAGCAGGCGATGAATGCGACGACTTCCGTCGCTTCCGCTGCGCCTGCCGCAACTTCCGTACCAGCTCCCATTCATGACGATCGCACCCCCGACCAGAAGTGGGATGCGCTGGTCGCAGCCCTTCCGGAAGACGTGCAACGTTACGTAAGCCGTGAAAAAGTGCCTCGCGTGCTACTGAGCGGCGACCGTCTGTGGATCAAATTCGACAAGGCGCTCAGCAAATACGCGTTTGCCAAAGCGGTGGCAAAGGAATCGGTGGACGGCAATACCGAAGTGGTGAAAATCGTCCGCGCCGAAGTGCATAAGGCGTTCGGACCGAGCGTCACGCTCGCGCCTGCCAAAAAGCTGGCGGACGGGTCCGAATCGGTGCCGTGGAGCAAACTCAGCCCGGAAGAGCAGAGCAAGATCAATGCGCAACTCGTGCAGGAACAGCTTAAAGCGGCCACGCTGCTGACGGCCAATCTTGGTACTGCTGCAGGTCTCGAATCCTCCGGCAAGGAGCCGGCCGGCACAAGCGCGAAGAGCGCCGAAGACAGTGGCAATGCCGGAGATTCCGGCGATGAGGAGGGCCATCGAGCTGCTGCCGGTGGATCCGAGGAAGTCGATCCATGGGCGGCCCCGACGCAGGAAGTCCATCATTCGGAACGGCCTGTTCCGGATGATGACCCTTGGGTTGCATCTGCACAGCCGATGCAACCGCAATCGGTGGTCGCAAGCGGCGTCAACGATGTGAAAGCGCCGGAACAACATGCGAAACATGTGGCTGTTCCCGATGTCAGCGATAACGTTGATCCTTGGGCGGCACCGATGCCTGTACCGCAGCAAGCGCCGGTGGACGACGATCCTTGGGGTAACCCCATGCCGATTCAGGCAGGACCGGTGGATCCCATGCCTGCTCCAACGGAACCTGAGGTGGCTCCGAAGCACGCCAATCACCAGCATCGCGCACCGCGGCAGGACGCGGTACCGCAGCAAGGCCAGCCGAATGCCGATCCGTGGAGCCAGCAGTTCTCCGCGCCGGCGCAGCCAATGCCGCAGGTCGCCGCGGAAGATGACGAATATTCCATGAGCGACGAGTCGATCGGGGCGTCAACCGCGTTAAGCGTGGACGATCTGACCCGACTGTTCGAGGTGAAAAAAGTCGAGGATTTCGGGCCGGACGATGCAAAAAACCCGCGCAACATGCAGCAGAAGAAGAATCTCGACGACTGATGGCGGTGCAGTCGCAAGCAAAAATGCGAAACCGAGCAAAATCGACGAATCAACGCAATCGTAAGCACTGCATAATCGCGAATCTTATGGAAACCAAGGAGAGGTGAACCATGGCACTGGCCTATGACGGCGCCATCCAACGACTGATCGACGCGTTCGCGCACCTGCCCGGCATCGGACCGAAGGGCGCGCAACGCATCGCCTTCTACCTGCTCAACGCATCCGACGAGGAATCACAGGGGCTGATCGACGCCATCGCCGAAGTCAAAGAGAAAATACGATTCTGTGACATTTGCGGCAACGTGTGCGAAACCAGCCCATGCCCGGTCTGCGCCGATCCGCGTCGCGACCACAGCGTGATCTGCGTGGTCGAAGAGCCGAAAGACGTGATGAGCATCGAGCGCACGCGCGAATACCGCGGCCTGTACCACGTGCTCGGCGGCGTCATCAACCCGATGGCCAACGTGCAGCCCAGCGACCTCAACATCGCCAAACTTATCGAACGGCTCAAAGACGGCGAAGTCACCGAAGTGATCCTCGCGCTCAACCCGAATGTGGAAGGCGAAGCGACCACCAGCTTCCTGTCGCAGCTGCTTTCGCAAACCGACATTAAAGTCACGCGATTGGCGAGCGGCCTGCCGGTCGGTGGCGACCTTGAATATGCCGACGAAATCACGCTCGGGCGTGCGCTGGCCGGGCGTCGCGCGGTCTGACGCTACATTGCCTGCGCGTTGCTTATGCTGGCTTGCGCTGGCATGTATTGGATTGCGCAAGCGTCGTACGGGCGATCTGCGGAAGATTTGACGGAACGTACGCCGAAAAAATGTGTGGATTCCATATATTGTTCCGCATGTTGGGCGTGCAGGGGCTTGACAAATCGGATTTTTCCTATAATTGACCAGCCTGCTTAGTATGTTGGCGGGCAACACATTGAAGAAGATTGGATAAGTTGTGGCTCTCATCGTGCAGAAATTTGGCGGCTCTTCCGTAGCCGACCCAGAATCGATCAAGCGCGTGGCCAAGCGCATCGTCGAGACCAAGAAAAAAGGCAACAAGGTGGCCGTGGTCGTCTCCGCCATGGGAGACACGACCGACGACCTGATCGACCAGGCGCTGAGCATCGACTCCAACCCGCCCGAGCGCGAGATGGACATGCTGATGACCGCCGGTGAGCGCATCTCCATGAGCCTTCTCGCCATGGCCATTCACGCCGCCGGGGACCGTGCGCATTCGTTCACCGGTCAGCAGGCCGGATTCTTCACCGACACCCGTTACGGCGCCGCGCACATCAAGGCCGTGAAGCCCGACCGCGTGCAGAACGCGCTGTCGCTCGGAGACGTGGCCATCGTCGCAGGCTTCCAGGGCATCAACGCCAAGGGAGACGCCACCACGCTCGGCCGCGGCGGCTCCGACACGTCGGCCGTGGCGCTTGCCGTGGCGCTCGGCGCCGACATCTGCGAGATCTACACCGACGTGGATGGCGTGTTCACCGCCGATCCGCGCATTGTGCCGACTGCACGCCGTATCCCCGTCATCGACTACGAGTCGATGCTGGAAATGTCTTCCTGCGGCTCCAAGGTGCTTGCCCTGCGTTGCGTGGAATACGCGCAGCGATTCGACATGCCGTTGCATGTGCGCAGCTCCTTCTCCCACCGTCGCGGCACGCTGATCGTGCCGGAAGACGTCGATCCGCGCACATTGCCGAACATCTGAGATATCTGAGATTCGCATTCGGCAATCGCGAGACATCGCAGGCAATCGCAAGAAAACCAAGACTTTACGAACAAAGGTAAGAACATGAGCGAAAACAACAACCAGTCCTTGGGAGATCTGTTCCCCGATCTGGGGCCGGAAGTCCCGATCATTTCCGGCGTCGCACACGACAACACCGAATCGCTGGCCACCGTGCGCCGCGTGCCGAACGAGCCGGGCATGGCCGCCAAGGTGTTCACGCTGCTGGCCGAGGCCGGCGTGAACGTCGATATGATCGTGCAGGCTTCCGCTTCCACCGGCACCGCCGATATTTCCTTCACCGTGCCGGGTTCCGCCGCTGCCAAGGTGCGGGATGTGTTGCAGGAGAAGCAGGACGAGCTGGGCTACCAGTCCTTCGACATCGACGCCAACGTGGGCAAGGTGGCCGTGGTGGGCGTGGGTATGAAGACCCACTCCGGCTTGGCTGCCAAGTTCTTCAACGCGCTGAGCGACGAGGGCGTGAATGTGCTGATGATCTCCACGTCCGAAATCCGCATCGCCGCGCTGGTCCCGCTCGAGCAGCTGCAGGACGCCGTCCGCGCGCTGCACACTGCCTACGGCTTGGATGCCGAGCAGGTGGAAGCCGTGGTGTATGGCGGTACTGGTCGCTGACGCAATACCGCGCAATAACAATCGAAAAAAGACTTGACTGGATTGCTTGAGGCGTCTCAGCCAAGTCTTTTTTATTCCCATATCTGTTTTACAGATATTTTTTCAGATAATCTGCAAATGAAAAAGCGGAGGATTGCTGAATAATCAACAATCCTCCGCAATATTATGTTCTGCAGAAATCAGATATCACCATGTGCAATCATGCATGATCATGCGTAACTGCAGAACATATGCAGATCGTTATCACTTCTTGGTGATGTAGCCGAGTGCCTTCAGCATTTCGGCGCTTTCCAAAGCGCCGCCGGCAGCGCCGCGCAAAGTGTTGTGAGCGAGCCCCACGAACTTCCAATCGAAAATGGAATCCTCGCGCAGACGGCCGATGGAAACACCCATGCCACCCTCGTAGTCCACGTCCTTCTTGACCTGCGGGCGATCGTCGTCGGTCAGGTACTGGATGAACTGCTTCGGCGCATGCGGCAATCCAAGCTCGGAAGCCTTGCTCGTGTAGTTGACCAGGCGATCGACGAGCTCTTCCTTGGTCGGGTTCTTGCCGAAGTTGATGAACACGGTGGCGGTGTGGCCGTTGAGCACAGGCACGCGAATACACTGCGAGGTGATCTTCAGCGGGCCGTCGAACGGCACGATCTCGCCCTTTTCCTCATCGACGCGGCCGAACACCTTCAGCGGTTCCTTCTCGGACTTCTCCTCTTCGCCGGAGATGAACGGAATGATGTTGCCCACCATTTCCGGCCAGTCGTTGAACGTCTTGCCCGCGCCGGAGATGGCCTGATAGGTGCTCACGATAACCTCGCGCGGCTCGAATTCCTTCCAAGCGGCGAGCGCCGGGGTGTAGGCCTGGATGGAGCAGTTCGGCTTGACGGCGATGAAGCCGTGCGTGGTGCCGAGACGCTTGCGCTGGTGCTCGATCACCTCATAATGCTCCGGGTTGATCTCCGGCACGACCATCGGCACGTCCGGAGTCCAACGGTGGGCGCTGTTGTTCGACACGACCGGCGTTTCGGTCTTCGCGTATTCCTCTTCGATGGTGCGAATCTCAGCCTTCGGCATGTTCACTGCGGAGAACACGAAATCGACGTTTTTGACCACGTCTTCCACGTCGGCCACGTTCTTGACGACCATGTTCTTCACGAATTCCGGCATCGGCGTTTCCATCTTCCAGCGACCGCCGATGGCCTCTTCGTAGGTCTTGCCGGCGCTGTGCGCGGATGCGGCAAGGGTGACCAATTCGAACCACGGATGGTTTTCGAGCAGCGTGACGAAGCGCTGTCCGACCATGCCCGTAGCTCCGAGAATGCCGACCTTAATCTTTTCGGACATAACAACCTCTCGCTTATGCTGGAACGGTTTCGTATGATTTCACGCTTGAGGTCGACCAGCCGGCCCCAAACGACTTCGTGGGCGGCCACACGCGTTGTTTAATCTTACGAAATTCGCGGAACAAGCAGGTTCCCCTATCCGTATGCTGGTCTGCCCGTATGCTGACTCGCACGACCCATGTGTGCGCGTTGTCGGTTCCTTTGTGTTGGAATGTCTGTCTTTTCAGCTGTGCTTTTATGCAAATCCACGAATAGGATTTATGTAAATCCACGAATAGAGGCATCGCTCCTTCCGACTTCTTTCCAAGCTATATCTCAACTTATGTTGACAGAGATGTGCGGGAGGAATTGGGGGTACGTAAGATCGCTGAGTTTAATGTTTTTTTGGAATTGGCGGCACTTCGCGTGGGGGAGGTGCTTAATACGGAAAGCCTCGCAAATGATTGCGGTATCTCTGTGGACACGGCAAAAAGTTGGCTGTCGATTCTCGGATCAAGTTTCATCGCTTTTCGTCTTCGACCATATTTCAAAAATTACGGAAAGCGGATTACTAAAGCGTCAAAGCTTTATTTTTACGATACTGGACTTGCGGCGCATTTGCTTGGCATTGAATCTACTGAACAGTTAATCTTAAGCAATCATAGGGGAAACTTATTTGAAAATTTGGTGGTAACGGAAATCATCAAACGTTATGAAGCGTTGGAGAAACGTCCGAGGCTGTATCACTGGCGAGATAGCAATCGCAAGGAAATCGATCTCATCATAGAAAAGGCGGGAAGCCATACTATTTGATAGAGATTAAATCATCTGCGACGTTCCGTCCAGAGGCGTTTTCCACGATTGATAGTATTGCGCCGGAAATGGGTGTGCCCTGTGAGCGACGTTTTGTGGTGTATGGCGGATCCGACAGTTTTGGGAATAGGCACGGTCGCGTAATAGGATTTCGGAATCTTGGAGAGCTGGTCGAATAACGGGTCGTGCAATTTCGTAATGCATGACTTGAAAACGGCGGAATCTTCAAGGAAAGATGGCATGCTGCAGATATTGGCGTGATATCAACTTGCTGTTGTTCTGCGAAGCGCCGTCACCAAATGATTCAATTACGATTCCGCAGGGTGATTAGCCTACGCGGCAGATCGTCTGCACAACTTGCGTTTTGCGGTCTTTTCGCGAGTTGTGCAGACGGGAAATACGGGTTGTGCAGCCGTAGAATTCAAAATCAAATCGGGGATCATAACCATCTCACTTTTATGGCAATTGTTAAGATCGATATCGTCATCAAGTTTTCTGGATGGATTTCTCTGCGCATTCAATTGACTGCGGATGCATTGGTGTTTTGGTTGACATCTTGCGCGTGTCGTTATTGTCTTTTTTATATTTTCATGAGCGATCGGATTGTCGTTCGTATGATTATGAAAAATACGTATGATAACGGTTTCAAATAAGAAAACCACTGAAATTACTTATATTTACAGTTATTGAGAAAAACGATTTCGTCGTATTATGAAGGTACATGATTCATTGAACGTGGATGTTTTGAATCATGTAGTTCAAAGGAGAATAGATATGAGTCACCGAAATAAAGCGTTAGTTGCTATTGTGGCCGGTACTGCGCTACTAATTAGTAGCGGCGCGGCAATAGGGCAGGCGGCGATAGCGGATGAGCGTAGTGGCAAAGCGATGCAAACATTGAACGTCGACTTTGCTACGGAGACTGGAAATTTTCGAGGCGGAGCTTCGGGAACGTTGTATGGATTGGGCGATGATGGTTCTCCTGCGGATGCCATTCTTGATGGAGCTCAGGTGGAGAATTCATCGCAGAAGCCTCCGAGTGGTACTCAGCATCCTAGTGGTGATGCTCTTGCGTTGGAGAACCAATTCTTTTCGAATGGAGGCAATGAACTTGCTGTTTATATGCAGGATTATTATCCCGATTGGAGCTATAACAGTGGCAATCGTCCATCCGATAGTCGGACTTACGTACTCGATGTCCCTGTAGACGACCCATCGTATGGCACTTACACTAACGGGGGAGATGGAGTATGGGACTACGAACAGGTTACGGAAATTGTAATCAATAAGGTCCTCGCTAACACTGAGCATCCTGACCAATACACCTTTATTCCTTTCAATGAGCCTGACGGCGGGAATTGGTATGCGTCAGGCGACAACGCCAGTGCCAAGATTTTCAGGACTTTTCTTTCGGATTGGGACTCCGAATATAAGCTTATTCAGAAGATCTGGCAACAGTACAAGAATGGTGAAAAGCCTAGTAAGGTCAAGCCAACTGCTGATCATGCGCGTGTGGCAGGTCCGGGTGATTGTGTGTACCGGCAGAATAGGAGCAGTGCCTTCTTATCTCATGCTAAGAGCCAAAATACTCTTCCTGATGTTTTTGTGTGGCATGAACTCGGTAAGGAAAGTCTTTCTTCCTTCCGCAGTCATTATGAAAGCTATAGGAAACTGGAAAAGAAGTATGGAATTAATCCTATTGACGTGAACATCACGGAATACGGCGAGCTGCGTGATATGAGCGTTCCGGGGCAGCTGATTCAATGGCAGTCCATGTTTGAAGATGAGAAGGTGCAGGCTGAGACGGCATATTGGAATTATGCAGGCAACCTGTCCGACAACATGGCTCGAGCCAATTCCGCTAACGCAGGGTGGTGGCAGTTCAAATGGTATGGCGATTTGCGTGGGGCTCAGACAGTAAAAGTGTCTTCTGATTACATGAATAAGGCCGACAGCCTTCAGGGAATTGCCGCTATTGACCGCACTAATAAGAAAGCGACGGTGCTGTATGGAGGGGCTAACGATGCTAATGCCGATCAAGTTAAGAACGACGGTTCCAACATTCCGGTAACTGTACATTTGACGGGATTGGATCAGAATCTGTTCGGCAGCACAGTTGATGTCGAAGTTAGAGAGAATGCCTTTACTGGCCCAGATGGTGTTGCAGCTACTCCTAGAGTGGTCAATGCGCTATCCGATGTAGATATTTCTTCCGGCACTTTAGATGTGACCACAACAAGTGTTGATCGATATGCCTCATATCAGCTGATTGTGACTCCTCATCAGGATCGTGTTCTTTCCATTGACAATGCTGCTGCAGGTCGTGCTCTGTTGGTGGAAGAGGTAGAAAATACCGTACTATCAGGAGGCGCCCAGACTTACATTAAGACTCCGTGGGGAGATGGCTGGAACTATTTTATGACATCGGGCAATGGTGATGTTGGAAGTTTCAAGACGGGCTCGATTGCTTCTTGGACGGTGGATGTTCCGGCGGATGGGATATATCGTTTCCAGGTGATCAGTGGTAATACTGGATTTCCGGGGGATAATGACGTGTCTGTTGATGGACAGTCTGCTGGGACTATACACTTTGGCGCTGAACTGGCGATGAAGTCGGCGGCAAAATGGTTGTATCGAGGAAGCGGTGAGGTGCTACTGCGACTCAAGCAAGGGCAGCATCAAATCCAACTTCATGGATCATCGATGGACAACACACTGGATAAGTTCTTGCTTTATCAAGTATCGGCTTCCGATAATTCCTTGGATCGAATCGAATATCCTGCGGATCAATTCCGTCTGGAAAGTGGTGCTCTGCTGACCTATGACCAAGATGGAGCCAGAGGATTCGCCTCGTTGAATGGAGGCGAAGCGAAGCTTTTCGCCCATGCTTGGGAAAGTGGGTATCACTCAGTGAAAGTTGTCTACACTGCATCTCGGGGTGATTCCATGGTGCTTTCGGTGAATGGTACATCGGTCACCACAATTACTGCTGAATCTGACGGTTTGCAGTCTTCCATGGTGAACGTTGCCCTATCTGAAGGAATTAATAAGCTGGAATTATCAGGTGATGCTGTTTCGATTCGTGATATCACCACATGCCGTGATGCTGCGGATGATAGCAATGCCATCACATTGGAAGCCGAGTCGTTGCAGCTTGCAGGAGGTGCGCAAACTCGGGAGAACAGTGCATCTAATGCTTCTGGATATTCGTATGTGACCGGTCTCGGCAAGCAATTCGTCACTGAAGAGAGCGGTGCCTTCGGCATGGGGGATCAAACCCGCGTGGTTACTTTGGATACGAATAATACGCCGAAGATAGCTGACGCTGTGAGGGGAACTGTAACGATTCCAGCGGGAACCATTCCTGCGGGAAAGTTTAATATGGTTGTACGCTTCTCGAACGATGCATTCATTGGTAAGCATGATTACAATCCGCAGATTGTCGATTTGGGATTGCAGGTGCGTGATGGAACTGCCAATGGTGAGGAAGTAGCGCGAGGTGCGTTCCGGTATACCTATTCTGATAGTAACTTCCTAGAGCGGGCGATGACTGTTGAAACCAGTGGCAGTGCTTTGGTTCTGGGGAACTGGGATGAGCCTGGTGTCGGCGCTGGAGCGGTATCGTGGGGCGTTGGTCCTAATCTTGACTATGTGCAGTTTTATCCAGTGATGGTAGGAGATGTGTACCACCAGTCTCTTGCGTAATGCGAGATGATATGGATTGGCCCTCGGGAGTGATTTCCTGAGGGTCAATTTATAATAAAAACGGTATCAGAGTGTCTTAGATACTACTAATGAAGACTATAGGTATTGTAAAAACGTTGGAATAAAGCCATTTTGTGTATATATAAATTGTGTCTGTGAATTCTGGCTATAAGTTGACGTGAAAACGTTATCGCGCTATAGTGAACTTATCGACATAAAAGTTCGTAGTTGGTAAAGAGGCCGTATCTGCTGCGAATTGCGAATCCGATCGCCTGAAGTTCCAGTGGCATAGCTGGGAGGAGTGAGGTGATCTACATTTATGGGAGGTACGTCGTGGTGCAGGACTTTTCTTGGAAAACTGGTGCTGTCACGCTTTACTTTGAGGTTGATGCGGCAGATCACGTTGTGATGAAAAGTGTGCGGTCGGGTGAAGTGAGTCGTGATTTTGCTCGTCCGTTACCGCTGGCTGAGATCATGTTTGCTGGTACTGGACACTGGATTGCTTGCGATCGTTTGATTCACACTACTGTTGGAAAGGAACTCCGGTTCGTTTCATATGAGGAAACAGTGGTGGATAAACTCCACCGGTTGAATGTGAATATGAAAGATGAGGAGTCTTGCGCGTGTGTGCAGATGACATATGAAATTGTGGAGGGAACATCAGTCATTCGCTCATATGTAAGCATCACCAATGAAGGCGTATCCCCGCTTGTTCTCGAATCTGTGACCAGTTTGGTGCTTCCTATGGGATCTGTGCATAGTAACGCATCTTGGACTCACGAGTGGGTGTTGACGGAAGGTCATTTTGATTGGCTGGGTGAAGGACGTTGGCAAGAGCGAAAGCTTGATGACTTTTTCCCAATGCTCCAACAGGAGATGACGGGCCATGATCCCCGTGGTGAGCATGCCGTTGTGTCGACTGGTGCATGGTCTACCGGCAGTATGGCACCATTGGCGTTCCTTGAAAACAAAGATGCCGGAGCTGTGTGGGCTTTCCAGGTTGAACATAACGGAGCTTGGCGCTGGGAAGTGGGCAATAATACAGTAGATGGCTACTTTGCAGTATCCGGACCCACTAATATAAACCACGCGTGGACAAAGAAGTTGGATCCGAATGAATGCTTCACCACAGTTCCTGCTTCTTTTGTGCTGGCCTCAACTCAACAGGAAGCGATTGCGAATCTTACGCAATATAGGAGGGCTTGCCGTCGAGTCGATAGTACGACGACGCAGCCGCGCATTATCTTCAACGATTACATGAATACCATCAACGGAGATCCCACCACGGAGAAGCTGTTGCCGCTGATTTCCGGTGCTGCGGAAGTTGGCTGTGAAATTTTTGTCGTAGATTGTGGATGGTATGACGATTCTGGAGACTGGTGGCCAAGTGTTGGTGAATGGCTCCCTTCGAAGACGAGATTTCCTGGTTCCAAAGGCATCGTGGAAGTTATGGATGCCATTAAAGATGCTGGTATGATTCCAGGGCTTTGGCTAGAGCCAGAAGTTATTGGCGTCAAATCGCCGGTCGCTCAAAAGCTTCCAGATTCTGCTTTCTTCCAACGTAATGGGCATCGCGTTGTGGAGCAGGAACGATATATTCTTGATTTGCGCGATGGTAGTGCCCGAAAGCATTTGGATGATGTGATTGACAGGCTTGTCAACGATTATGGCATCGGTTATTTCAAGATGGATTACAATGTTTCTCCTGGCAGCGGAACGGATTACCAGGCCGATTCAGTTGGTGACGGCATGCTTGAACATAACAGGGCCTATCTAGATTGGATCGATGGTATACATAGAAGATATCCCCATGTAATTCTTGAGAATTGTTCTTCTGGAGGGATGCGAGAGGACTATGCACAAACGTCCCGATTCCAGGTGCAGTCCACGTCCGATCAACAGGATTATCGGTTGTATCCAGCTATTGCGGCAACCGCTCCGGTGATGGTGGCGCCAGAACAGGCCGCAAGCTGGGCTTATCCTCAGTCGTCAATGAATGCGGAGCAAACCGCGTTCAATATCAACACAACACTGTTGGGTCGCTTCTTCCTATCGGGATATATCAATCGTATGGATAAGTTGCAGAAAGCAATTCTGCGGCACGGTATTCAGGCATACCGACGTTTCGTTCAGCCAGTTATTGAACAGTCGGTGCCTTTCTGGCCATTGGGAATGCCTATGTGGAATGATTCGGTGATTGCGTTGGGATTGCGCGATGATTCGCAGTCTCTGATCACGGTATGGGGCAGGAACGTCAATGAAGCGCAATCGATAGCGAAGCTACATGTACCGCAGTATCAATATCAGGATATCTGTGTAAAGCCCATTTTCCCGGTGACGGATGAATTCACTCCGTGGAGCACGGAATGGAATTCTGAGCAGGCTGTATTAACGGTGCGTATTCCTCCACATGAATACGTTTCTAGAACTTTTCAACTTACAGGGGAAGGCGGTGAAACAACTTATACACACTGTTGACTGCAGAAGTTGAATAAGAAAACGCGACAAATAAAAACATATAAGGAATTAATAAGAAAGGTGATATCAATGAAGATGTTCACAAAGTCTCGTCTGATGGCGGTGATTGCAACGAGTGCAGCACTTTCCATGGCTCTTGCCGGCTGCTCGAATCCTACTGCTGATAGCAGCAGTGAATCGGACACGGGAGCACAGGATTACTGGCCTACTGCTACACAAAAGCTTGATGGCGTTGAACTCACGATGTGGGTGGCGCAGAATTCTAACAAGATTCCAGTCAAGATTGTCAGTGATTTCGAGAAGGCTACTGGCGCTACTGTCAAACTGGAAACTATTCCGGATCCGTATGAGCAGAATGTGCAGACTAAAACCACGACGGGGGATACTCCAGATTTGGCTTTCTGGCAGCCAACACAGTCCATGCTTGCGGGCTTCATAGCCCAAGACAAACTGCAGAAGCTGGACAATGCTCCATGGGTAGATAATTACACTGACGGCATCGCCGATGCAGGTGGCGTAGTAGATGGTACGCGATATGCGGCATTAGTTTCCACTCCGCCAGTGATGGGTGTGTTCTATAACAAGAAAGTCTTTGAGAAGGCGGGAATCACAGATATTCCCAAGGGTTGGGATGGATACGTTGAGGCAGCCAAGAAAATCAAGGATGCCGATATCGATGGAGTGGAATCTCCACTGTTTGAAATGGGTGGCTCCCAGTGGGGAACCCAGTACTCAGTGCAGATTCAGCTGGCTGAAGCTGCTCAAGATGGTCTGTGGGATCGTGTGAATTCCGGCAAGGAGAAGTTCACTGATGATACTATCCAGACGGCCATCAGCAACTACAAGTCTCTGTTCGATGAAGGCCTCTACAACAAAAACGCTGGTTCCGCCAAGGATACCGATGAAGCTCAGGCTCTGTGGGATGGTAAGACCGGCATGATTATCTGCGTGAATTCGCTGTTTAATCAAATTGCCGCCCTAGCAAGTAATGACAAGGCAGCGCTGGATGAAACCATCGGATTCTTCCCGCTCTCGTCCGAGGGCAATATTGGTACGGTGATTCCGGAACAGAATAATTCTGTTGTTGCTTTTAAGACTGGTGACTCCAAGAAAGAAGCCGCAGCTCGTCAGTTCATTAACTATTGGATGACCGAAGATTACGCCACTTTCGTCAAAGATCAAGGTATTGTGTCCGTTATCAAGGGTGTGGATACTCCTGACAACGTTCCTCAGGCACTGCTCGACTCCGCTGATTCCATTAAGGATTCTGTCGGTTCCATGCAGTCCTTGGCTGTGGCCAATCCGGATCTGTACATCAACTTGGCCGACATGATCAACGGTACGAAGAGTCCTGAAGACGTTGCCAAGGCAACGCAGGATCAGTTCGCTCAACTGGCCAAAGCTCAAGGTGTTCAGGGCTTCTGAACATAAATAGTGGAACAAGATATCTGATTGACTGGGCGTCGTAAAACAGGTAATAACGGCGCCCAGCCTCCAAACAAAAAGATAAGCGTAGGGGAACAATGTCAACACAATCTGCGGCACGAGTAGTGCCAAACGCAGAAAAAGAAGGAGGAAGCAAGAGCAAGAAAGCGCTAATGCGTCAGAACTATCCGATTCGATACCTTCTGCCTGCCTATATCATGCTCCTCATCTTCTTTTTTGTCCCAACAATCCTTAATCTAATCTATGCCTTTACTAATTGGTCGGCATATTCTAAAACAATTAATTTCGTAGGTTTCAGTAACTTCATAGAGCTTTTTAAATCAGGCAACCTGTTGCGAGACTTGCGCATTACGTTAATCTATGCGTTGCTGGTCGCAATATTCCAAAATACTTTCGGACTATTGTTGGCTGTCTTTCTTGAGGAAGATACGCGAATCAATAGATTTGCTCGTACGATGTTCTTCATTCCGGTCATCATGTCGGCACTCGCTGTAGGCTACATTTGGCAAGCAGTACTTAAGTCTGATGGCGCATTGAACCAGATTCTGTCGTTTATCACTGGACAGAATATTGACATAGCTTGGCTTGGATCTACAACTTGGACAATCGTTGTTGTGGCAGCCATTCACGGCTGGAAGTGGATGGGACTATCGATGCTCATCTTCTTGGCTGGTCTAAAAACCATCGATTCTGATGTGATTGAAGCGGCTGCAATAGATGGTGCTAATAGGCGTCAAACATTCTGGCGTATTAAGTTTCCGCTGTTGGCCCCAGCCTTTACTTTCAACGTGGCGACATCTCTGCTGGGCTCTATGAATGGCTTCGACATCGTCCAAGCGACGACTCAAGGTGGCCCTGGAAGTACCACTGAAATCATCAACCTCTTCATTTGGCGAACCTTTGGCCAAGGACTATATTCGCAGTCCACAACGATGAGCCTTGTGCTATTCATCATGGTCATGATCATTGCAGTGCCGTTGATCTGGTACCTGCGTAGAAGGGAAGCGAAGATCCTATGACATCTGCAACGTACGGTGCTGCACCTAAGACCAACGATTCGGTCATGGTGAATAAGCCATCAAAAGTTCATGGAATTATTCATGGGATTCTAGTGGTCATTATTATGGCTGTTTTGTTGGGAATTCCGTTCTGGTTGCTAGTAGTTACTGCAGGTAAGACGCAGGCTGAAGCCATAGTGCCTAACATGAGTTTGCCAAGTAAGTGGCATCTTCTTGAGAATTTCAAGACGGTGCTAGTAGATGGTAAAATGATTTCCGCATTCTTCGGATCTATTGTGGTTACGGTTCCATCTGTGTTCTTGGCTCTGTTGTTTGGATCCATGGCATCGTGGATTCTTGCACGTCGCACAACGAAGACTCTGGCTGTGGTGTATGCCTTGGGTATCTCCGGTTTGATTCTTCCTCCGGCTGTGGTTACTGTCATGATGCTGTTGAAGATTATCGGTCTTTCAGGAACTGCGGTTGGCATGGTCGGTGTATACATCGGCATATACATGTCAACGGTAATCTTCTTTGTTACCGGATTCATTCGAACAATCCCGATCTCCTTGGAAGAAGCGGCTCGTGTGGATGGTGCTAAGCCGATGCGTATCTTTTTCACGATCATTCTCCCACTGCTTGGGCCGACACTAGCTACTGCAACGATTCTTGTGACACTGTATATCTGGAATGATGTGTTCTACTCATTGTTCATTTTGTCCGGAAAGATGGATTTGCTGCCGTTGAACTTGTACAACGTGGCAAGTGCTGGACTTTATCTGAATAACTGGCACCTTATTTTCGCATACATCATTTTGATGAGTGCTCCATTGCTAATTATCTTTGCGTTTACGCAGCGAAAGATTATTAGCGGCATTACTGGAGGTGCTGTGAAGTAATTGATACTACTATCCGGATGCAGTGGACTGTAAGGGGTTGGCATCCGGATAGTTCTTCGTTTTTCTGAAGAAATAGATGGTTTGTTCCGGGTGATTTAGGGAATAGGATTGTATTTTATATCACTTCCCGAGAGAGAAGTACGCAATCATACGAAGAGGTGAACAATGGCCAGGAGTAGGCAGACGAAAGCTGCTTCGATTAAGGACGTTGCTGCGCTAGCGCAAGTATCGGTTCCTACGGTATCTCGATACCTTAATGATAGGGAACGAGTAAGCGCTGAGAAACGGGAAAAGATCGCTAAGGCCATCGATATGTTAGGGTATCGTCCGAATCCGATCGCACGTGCCTTAGTGAAAGACCAGACCAAAGCAATTGCTGTTTTGTCTACAAACACCACTTTGTATGGTCAATCGCATTGCATTGAGGGAATCGAAGAGAAAGCGCGATTAGCAGGCTATTCGCTCACGATTGGTATTCTTGCTGACTCCAGCAGAAATAAGCTTAGATCCAGCGTGCGGTCATGTCTTGATCAGAACCCCGCTGGCGTGATTCTGTTGAATTTCGATCAGGTCGGTAATGATGCTTTTGCATATCTTCCGCCAGAATTACCTGTGGTGATGATCGCTGGCGATCGGGAAGAGGAAATTGCTCAGATTTCATTGTGCGAGCGAGAGAGTGGCTATGAGGTGACCAAATATTTGCTTTCGCTTGGGCATAAAACCGTATACCATGTTGCCATTCCAGGGGGTGGCGGCGGCTATACGCGATTAAACGGATGGAGACAAGCATGCGAGGAAGCGGGAGTTCCTGCGCCGGCTCCCATTGAGGCTGATTGGAATCCCGAAACTGGTCGTCAAATTGGTCAAAAGCTGGGGCAGGACTTTAATGTAACAGCTGTCTTTGCGGGCAATGATGAGCTGGCGATGGGTATAATCCGCGGTCTTAACGATGTTGGTCGAAGAGTTCCCGAAGACGTCAGCGTAGTGGGATTCGATGATCATCCTATCTCCAAGATTTGGAATCCGGGATTAACGACTATTCGCCAGGATTTCCGTTCAGTGGGCATGAAGGCTGTTGATCTTTTGAAGGACAAGATCGACGATCTTGCTGAGGGACGTGGACATACAGAAAATTGGACTCGATATGTTGAGATTCCTGGCCAACTAGTTGTGCGAGAATCGACCATGGCAGTCTGATTAATTTGGGTGTAACCAAGTAGCAGAAGTGGCATATTTAATTGCCGTCTGCACATCCCGCGTTCCGTGTCTGCACATCTGAATAAAACGACCAGAAAATACGGATGTGCAGACGGCTTCATTCCATCAAACACCCCCGATTGCTGGTTTTCCAAGATTCAGATACCCCCTAATCAAATATCCTGTCTGCATAATCCGCAATTTCCGTCTGCACATCCCGAAGATTTCAGCCCTATCGCAAGTTGTGCAGACAGTCTCAATCGCATGTTGCGTGTAAACGAAAAGTCACGACTTTGTATTGTCGGTATTGCCAGTATTGTCGTCTTTCGCCCAGTTGAAGGCGATTGCGGCGATCGCGGCAATATTGAGTACATTACTGATGATTTCGATAGGGCTTCCGGTGCGCGTGAGCGCTCCGCCCAAAGTGTGAAGCCGCCTCACGATCTTGAAATTTCGACCTCACGATTCTGCTTTTTCTGCGTAATCCGAAATCGTGCGCTCGCCAACGGCGCACAAATACCCCCGAACAAGTCTTTTTGGAATAAAAACATCCATCATTCGAGACAAACGGCCCCTATGACCTCACGATCTTAATCTGACGAACAAACTGCCAGACCCGGGAATCTCACGGAAACCGAAATGCTGGTAGAAACTTCGCGAAGCATCATCATACGGATCGACGACAAGCGCACGGGAACCAATTTGCCGGCTCACCGCAAGAGATCTCTTCACAGCATCCTGCAGCAACATCCAGCCCAAGCCCCGCTTCTGAAAGCGGGAATCCACGCCCAGCATTCCCAATAGAATCGCGGGAATTTTTGCAGGGACATTTCGCCGAAGCCACCCTCCCCGCACGGTCTCGCGATCGATCGAATAGGCGCTTATCGCATAAAAGCCTGCGACATCCCCGTCTGTGGTGAAGCATACGTACGGAACCGCGGTTCCTTGCTTTGCCGCGTAAGACGCATGTTTCGCAGCCCAATCGTCGATGAGCTCAACACTGCAAGAGAACGAGCCGAGTTCTTCACCCGGTTGCAGTCGTCGGGGTTCAAGAAAACGTGCCGCAGCCGCGCCAGTGCCATCAACACCACTCATGCCCATTGAGGTTCCCTCTGCATGAGCTCAGCCATTTCGGCGGGAACAGGCTCATCAAGCGCGCGCAAAAACGCGTCAAACGCTTCATTTTCGAGCTTCAGCGACGAAGCCTCTTCGATTTCCCTCTGCGCGGCTTCCAGCAAATGCTGCGCGGTCCACTGCGTCAATGTGGAGCCCTTTAGCGAAACGGCGCGTTCGATCAACGCGCGCTGTTCCGCAGTCAGCCGAATATCCAAGCGCGATGTTCTATTGCCAAATGTTGTAGCCATATTGATAGTGTACGGCATTTTGCCACACAAAACAACTGTCAGGTGCACAATCAGATTGTTTCAGACTGGGGTATCGGCTTGAACGCGCTGGCGGAACCGGGAATCTCACGGAAACCGAAATGAAGCGCCTTATACATTGGCTTTTCGGGGAATATGCGCCTCCATAACCCACCAGCACATCTCATTTTCCTCTTGAACGCCGGCAAGCAATTCACCTCCATGTTCCACAAGCTGGTTGCGGAAGCGAGAAAGACCAGTGCCATCCAAAACCGCGGAAGGTTTGGCGGCAATGGCATTGCGTAGCCTGACCGCATACTCGTCACACGAAACTTCAATTGTAAGAACGTATGCAAAATGAGCGTCGGCATACTTGGCAATATTCGAAAAAGTTCCCTCGCCAATCCTAGAAGAAGATGCTCAGTGACGACATCATCGCTGCCGGGAATCATCTCTGGCAGCAACACTATTCCGTCGAGACCAAGCGCGGTCAGATTTGCCTGTTTTTCGCTCACGGTCTGCCGTAATTCATTAAGCATGATCTCACCAGAAACGGCGGCCGAAGAACGTTTTGGAACTGTGGCGTACGATATCGCGTCGTGCGGCGGCTTTTCGGAAAATTGCGTAGGTTCAAGTCGCGCAATAAGCTCATGCGAACGCGCCGAAGCATCATCGAAGCACTGCATCGCGTCTGCAATGCGAGTGAAATCGCCTTCTTGCGCCTGCCCAAGCAGCAATGAAGCATCGGTTATATCGTTGGAAATATAATCATGCAGGGCATGTGCAATCTCAAGATTCTCACGCTGCCGCTGAAGCAGGCCATGCAATTCCGCCTGAGCCTGACTTTGCCGAATAAAACCGCCGATCAGCGCAGCCAAAACCAGCAACGCAACCATGTACAACAATTCCTGTGAAGAAATAACATTCGCGGAAACAGTTTTCCTGTCATCCATTGCAGGCAATAGCCAGCTCATTCCCGCCACCACAGCGGCAGCCGCCAAACTTTTGCCCAAGATGACAATAACCAAGCGCCCCAATCGCCATCATGCATGACATCATGTATTCCTCCGGCAGAGGATTCCACAAATCGCAGGGGAATAGCGAAACGTACCAAATGGCAAGAATTATCCAACTGCCGCATCGAGGCAGAAAAGCAATAATACCAAGTGGAATCAGCGAAATAATTATCAGAAAAATATTTATGAGATTCATGCTGACATTCGCTTGGAGAAGCAAATCAGCTAGTGCACAGCAATGCATTATCAAACAAGTTGCGATAAGAATTAAGAGATATTTTCGATTGCGGATGATTTTCAGTGCACTGTCGACCATGGCAGCACTTTCTGAATTTTACCTATTTTATTCTTGAATAAGATGATGTTGCGGGCAAAAGCGTATAGCTTCGATCCGCTTGCTCACACCTAATTTTTTCGAAGCATGATGAACATGAGAAAGCGCTGTTCCGCACGAAATATTGAGATATTTTCCGATTTCTTCAGTAGTTAATCCTTTTGTATACATAGAAAGTATGTTGAGTTCTCGCTTGGAAATAATCCGTTCGTCTTTTTCGGAAACGATGCGAAGATGCTCATAAGATTCTCTCGCTGAAAGAAAATCGCCCGGGCAATCGGCGCGTTTTCCCGAAGCCACCTCCCGAATAGCTTTTGCAAAAGCCGGTGAGAAGATATCCCGCCTGGAGAACAACCCTTGAGCCCCGGCGGAAGCAAGCTGCTGACGATATTGGTCCAGCGGATACGAGTTCACGCCGACAATACCCAACGATGCATTGCGGCACCTGATTTGCCGGTACACATCGACGCCGGAAATACCGTTCAACGCAAGATTCATAACAAGAACATTGGCTTTTGACAGCGAGTCCGCACTTTGTTCGAACGTCACCCGTTCCAGCGTGCGTTGCGCCGTCATGCCAGTCCAAACAACATGCATCGAGCTGCCGGACCGTTGCAGCAGAAGCCGCATCATCTCCAACGCGCATGCGTCATTATCAAGAATCCCCACATTGACGCCATCGTCGCAGTTCTTCGGAACCATACCCCCATAATAACGCTCCGAACCACCTCAGCCTCCGGACTCCATTTTTTCTGTAATCGCACTTGATTCTTTGCTTCGCGAAGCACGAACTTGAGCTACGCCGCGATGGAGCGCAAGTGCTGACGCAGGCTATATCAGGTGGCGTGGCTCAAGTAAGGGGGTTGAAGATGATTCGGCAGACAGTTCAGTGGATCGTGTATTTCGTTACCGTCGCGGCACTCATCTGCGGATTGGAGATCGTAACCGGACTTCCCGCGCAAACGCAGGCCTCGCTGCCATTGGGGACGCATCTGTGGATTGCGCTGTGGTGCGTTTTGGGACTGATGGTCATCGCATTCGTGCGACTTTCGCGCAGCTACCCGCCGCTGTTCATTATCTGCACTACCACCATTTGCGCGCTGGATTGGCTCGTGTTGGGATTGAAATATTCGCACATCACCATTGCCGGTCTTCTCTCGGCATCCAATGTCGAAATCATCAGCAATGTGCTCAATATTGCCGCGATCGCCGTAATCGCCTTCAGCTGGGCGAAAGATGACGATACGGGCAATACTGACAATACAAAGTTGTGACCGCCTACTACGCAACCCGTGGTTTCGTATTGCACAAGTCGCGAAAAGACCGCAAATCGCGAGTTGTGCAGACGGAGCTTCAAGATTGTGCGACGAAATCACGGAATCGTGAGGTCGATTCAAAGATCGTGAGGCGGCTTCATACTTTGGACGGAGCGCTCGCGTACACTGGAAGCCATGTCGAAGGCATCAGAAGAAGCGCAAAAGCAGTTGGATCGTATCGTGGCGTTGGGCTATCCGGATGTGGCCGATATGTCGGCCGCCGCGTTCCGTGCTTTGGCGCGTCCGCTCATCCGTGCGCTGGAGGATTCCGATTTGGGTACGCAGATTCTGTTGGTGCCTACGCGCGAGTTGGTTTCCCCGGAATCATTGATCGCGCGTACGTCGATCAATCGCATGGCTGGTTTCACCACGATGCCTCCGCGCGATATCGCCAGTTTCCTTCCGCAGGATGGTTTCGAACCTCCGGAAGGTCCGTTCTACCTGGTGGTCGAGCCGCATACCGGCACCTGCTACATCAATCGCGAGCCCGATGTGGCGCGCAAGTTGATCGATTCCGACGAGCGTTTGCCGCTTACGTTGGAGGAGGGACTTGCGATTGCCACGCAGCATCCGGAATGGTTGCTGGAAGAGAACGGTTTTAATTTGTTGGGATCGCGTTCTGCGGATGGTCGTGTGCCGAGTATTTGGATGAGCCAGAATGCGCCTCGATTGGGTGCGGTATGGCCGAATTCCCGTCATACTTGGCTTGGCAACGCGTTTTGCGTGTCTCGTCGCGGCGTCAGTTTGTTCCACTGACGTTCTGCTGATATTTCGCAGATTTTCCACAGATTTTCCGCATTCCACAGATTGGCGATTGTCCGACTGTTGCGACGGCCACGCCTTGCGTCGCCGCACCTAGCGCTTGAATAGTTTGGCGATGGCGTGGCCGGCTGCGGCGCACATTACCGATCCGATGCCCAGCAGTGTGGCGGTGACCTGCGGGCGGCGCAATTCGTTGCGGATGCCGATCAGATCGGTCACGCAATGGTCTTCGAAGAACACACGCAATTCGTTGCTGGAGTAGCGCCCGATCAAGTCGCCCCACGTGAGCATGCGCGTCACGTAGCTGACCGGATTGTTTTCGCGGAATTCGAACAGTCGAATGCCTCGCAGCCGCGATTTCGGACCATAGCATTCAAAGCCGCAGGTCGGCGCGTAGCCAAGATCAATGTCATGCACGTGCCCGACGAACGCGTTCTTGTGGTCATGCCCGCAGAACAGCGCGAAATAGCCGCCCGCATCGCGCAATGCCTGCACTTCGCCAACGTTCTCATCCGCACAGCCGATCGCCTCGCCAAGCCTCGAGCCAGGTCTGCACACGTCACGATTCAACACATAGCAATGCCCTGCGAACGTTCGCGCACCCTCCACCGCATTCGGCGTGTATGCGGGCACTTCGCGCAGGCAATCGTAGAACTCCTGCGGCGGAATATGCTGGAACGCGATCGCCGGAACCGCCAAACCGTCGCCATTGCGCTCGCCCAACTCGCGTTGCACTTGCTTCAGCCATTCGATCGCTTCCGGCGAAGGCGTGCCATAGCCGTCGGAATCGGCCAAATCCCATCCGCGCGAATTCGACGCGTATTTTGCGTAGGATGTCAGCGATTCCCGTCCTCCTGCAGCATTGCCAACAGTATTGCCGGATTTACCAGTATCCCCAGCATGCTCGCGATCGCCGGAATTACTGCGATCGCCGTCAAACGCATTATCCGCATAGTCGCCGGAATTCACCATCATCACGCTCATCGCAATGCGCCCAGACCCGTCGGAAGCCTCGATCGGAATCGCAAACGTGCCTGGTTCGAGCGCCAAAGGAGACGACCCGGCAACGGGATTCATGCAACCGGAAAACTCTCGGTAGAGGTCATCCTGTTCGTCGGCGAGAATGCCGCACTGGAAATCGTGGTTGCCGTAGGTTGTGGCAAAGGGGATTCGCGCTTCCAATGCAGGTCCAAGGAATGCTGCGAACGTGTCTCGTACTTTCTGCCGCGTGCTGTCGAGTATGGTCGCGGCGGTCGCGCGATTGATGGATTGCGCCCATGATTCAAGCTTGTTGGCGGATCCGTTGCGCCCGTCGCGTTTGTTGCGTTTCACGAGTTTCGGCGAGTCGGTGCCGATGCCGTCGATCATCCAATTGTCGTCGGTCGGGGGCTGTTCGAGCAACGCTTTGGTGAAGGGATGTCGTTTGATGCCGCGGATTTTCGCTTCGATTTCGGTGACC
>OGHF01000601.1_pt1 | contig 24136 bp, 22 predicted proteins | sample 1571481 | NCBI WGS metagenome assembly OGHF01 (sample SAMEA2581952, study PRJEB24529) | metagenome | biome: Human gut stool | place: China | collected 2011
ACTGCAAAAAGCCCACCGTCCAGCCCCGCGCTACCGAGCACATCCAGCAGATCCTGGACATCGTCAAGGACCTGATCGATTCCGGCCAAAATGCTCTCCGTGGAGGGATTCATGGTCTGTCCGCCGGAAACAACGGCGTCACAGCCAAGGTCGCGGAAAACGGCAGCCAGACCGTCACCGGCGCAGATGGCTAAAAAGCCCACAGCCTTTTCAGGAGCCGCTGCCTGATGGCCGTGCTCCCCGCTCTCCAGCTCCTCCTCGATGGCCTCAAGGTCATCGGTGGACTGAGCCTCGCGGCCTGCCGCCAGCGCATCGGCCTGAGAACGCATATTTTCGATTTTTGCCAGCTCCAGCGTGCCGTATTTCTGGGATTCTGTCAGTGCCGCGCCGGGAATATCGGTGTGGACATGGACCTTGAAGGTCTCATCATCCTCACCGATGACCAGACTGTCGCCGATGCTGCTGAGATAGGCCCGCAGGGGCATGAGGTCGATGTCCTCCCGGGCCTTCCGCACCACATATACGGTATCAAAGGTGAAGGTGATCTCTTCCTGCGCCATCATGTTAAAGTCGGCCTTTTCCTTGTGGGTATCCTCCGCCTCGCGCAGCTCCGGCATGGGCTCGCCACGGAGCTCTGCCAGCATACCCTCCAGAATCAGCAGATAGCCCTTGCCGCCGGCGTCCACCACACCGGCCTTTTTCAGAACCGGATTCATATCCGTGGTTTGAGATAGCGCATCATAGCCCTCCGCAATGGCGGCGGCAAGCACTTCTTCAATGTCCGCACACTCTGCGGCGGTGTCCACCGCACGCTTGGCGGCAAGACGGGATACAGTCAGCACCGTGCCCTCGGCGGGCTTCATCACCGCCTTGTAGGCGGCGGAGACACCCTCCTGCATGGCGGCGGCGAAAGCGGCGGCGTCCGCAGTCTCCCGGCCCTTCAGGGCCTTGGACAGGCCTCGGAACAGCAGGGAGAGAATGACGCCGGAATTGCCGCGGGCCCCCCGCAGCAGGGCGGAGGCCGTGACGGAGGCCGCCTGCTCCACAGTGGCGGGCTCGCTCTTGCGCAGCTCCGTCACGGCGGTGCCGATGGTCATGGACATATTGGTGCCCGTGTCGCCGTCGGGCACGGGAAAGACGTTCAGGTCGTTGATGGCCTGCTTCTGGGCCGTGATGACGGCTGCGCCGTGGAGCACCATCCGCTTGAACAGTGCGCCGGTGATTTGTTCGTTCATCTGTCTCGTTCCTCCCTCACAGGGTCATGGAATCCACGCACACGTCCACGTCCTTGACGGTGACGCCGGTGTTCCGGGTGACGACATAGCGCACTTCATTCATGATGGAGCGGCAGACCGCGGGGAGATTGACGCCGTTTTCCACGATGATGTGGAGCTCGATGGAGATGGAGTTGTCGTCGTGATAAGTGATGCTGACGCCCTTGCTCATGGCCTCCCGGCGCAACAGATGCACCAGGCCGTCCGTCATGGAGCGGTAGGCCATGCCCTTGACGCCGAAGCAGTTGGTGGCCGCCATGCCGGTGATGTTGGAGAAGACGGCGCTGCTGACGGTGATATCGCCGTGGTCAGACTTGAATTGAATCATGAGAACGTCCTTTCTTTCCCAGGAGTTTGGCACGAAGGGCGGCGGGCCGCCTGCTCTGGACAGCGGCTGTCCACAGCCTGTACTTTGAGAACCTTATTATATACGATTCCCCGTGAAAGTACAAGTCTAAAAAAGACCCGGCTCCGGCGCGGAAAGCTATTGAAATCTTCCGCGGCTTGCCGTAAAATAGACAAATCACGGGATTTTTCAGAAACTGAAGGCCACAGAGGTGAAGGCTGGAGGGGAAAGGAGAGCGACCCAATGAAAAACAAGGGCCCGCTGTATGTGCTGACCTGCTATGTCATCTGGGGCCTGCTGCCCATCTTCTGGAAGCTGCTGGCCCAGGTGGATTCCCTGTATGTGCTGGCCAGCCGCATCGTGTGGTCCATGGTGCTCACCGGAGGCATCCTGCTGCTGCGGCGGGACCGGCTGGCCGGTGTGCGGGCCGCGTTCCGGGACCGGAGGGAGTGGGGGCTGTTGGCCGCTGCGGGCTGCGTGGTCTGCGTCAACTGGGGCGTCTACATCTGGGCGGTGGCCAACGGGCACATGATCGACTCCAGCCTCGCCTACTATATGAATCCCATCCTGGCGATCCTGTTGGGGACGGTCCTGTTCCGGGAGCGGCTGACAAAGCTCCAGTGGCTGGCGGTGGCGGTGACCTTCGCGGGACTGGTAATCACTGTCATTCGCTACCGGCAGATTCCCTGGATCGCCCTGGTGATCGGCGGCAGCTTTGCTGTTTACGGGGCGCTGAAGAAGCAGGTCCGTTCCGACGCGGCGGTCTCCACCTTTGTGGAGACGCTGACCCTGGCGCCCTTTGCCCTGGTGCTGATCTTCTGGATGGAGACCCACGGCACCGGCGCCGCCGGGGTCCTCTCTGGTTGGCAGTGGCTACTGCTGCCGGTGTCCGGCGTGGTGACCACTGTGCCGCTGATGTTCTTCGCCGCCGGCATGAAGACCACGCCAATGACCCTCTCCGGCATTCTGATGTATATCAACCCCACCATGCAGCTGCTGCTGTCCGTGGCGCTGTATGGAGAGGCATTCACCGCCACCCACGCCATTTTGTTCGGCTTCGTCTGGACGGGGCTGATCCTGTACCTGATCTCCGGCGCCCGCGAGAGCCGGAGGCACCGAGAGGAGGAAAAACCATGCGTGTGATTACCGGCACTGCCCGCGGCCGCCGGCTGAAGGAGCTGGAAGGGACGGAGACCCGCCCCACCACCGACCGGGTGAAGGAGGGGCTCTTCAGCGCCCTGCAGTTCGACATCGAGGGGCGCCGGGTGCTGGACCTGTTCGCCGGAACCGGCCAGCTGGGCATCGAGTGCCTCAGCCGGGGTGCCGCCTCTGCCGTGTTCGTGGACCGGCGGGCCGACGCCGTGAAGCTGATTCGGGAGAATTTGAAGCTGACGGAGCTCCAGGACCGGGCCCGGGTAGTGGCGGGGGACTCCATGGAGTTTCTGCGGTCACTGCGGGAGCGGTTTGACATCGTGTTTCTGGACCCTCCCTATGAGGCGGGGCTGCTGGAGCCCGCCGTCGCCCATCTGACAGCGTTTGACATTCTCAATCCCCATGGTATAATTGTGGCAGAACACCCGGCGGACCGGAGCCTTCCGGCGCCTGCGGCGCCCTACCGGGTGCGCCGCACCTACCGTTACGGCAGGATCGCCCTGACGCTGATCCGCCGGGGCGGAGACCGAGAAAACGAGGAATGACCCCCATGAGAACAGCGATTTGCTCCGGCTCTTTCGACCCCATCACCCTGGGGCATTTGGATATCATCCGGCGGGCGGCTGCCTGCTTTGACCGGGTCTGTGTCTGTGTCAGCCCCAACGCTGAAAAGCGAAACCAGATGTTCACACCGGAGCAGAAGCTCCAGCTGGTGCGGACGGCGGTGGCGGACCTGCCCAATGTGGAGGCGGAGCTGTGGCCGGGCCTGCTGGCGGATTTCGCGGTGCGGCACCATGCCTCCGCCATCGTCCGGGGCGTGCGCAACACCACGGACTTTGACGTGGAATATCAGATGGCTCTCATCAACCGGGGGATCCATCCGGAGCTGGAAACGCTGCTGTTGCCTGCCAGCGCGGCATATCAGCACTTCAGCTCCTCCATGGCTCGGGAGATGATCCGCTATCACCAGCCGCTTGAAAACTATTTGCCCGCGTCCATCGTGCCTCTGGTGCGGGAGATGACGGAAAAGAAGGAAGGATGAGTCCCATGGCAAATGATGTGAACCGTTTGATCGATATGCTGTACGAGCGGATCGAGGACGCCAAGTCCCCGGCCCTGAAACCCAATATGAGCATGGTGGACCGGGACGAGCTGCTGGATCTGCTGGACGAGCTGCGGGCCCAGCTGCCGGTGGAGATCAAGCGTGCCCAGGAGCTGCTCTCCGCCCGGGACAAGTTTGTGGAGGATGCCAAACGGGACGTGGACCGGATGATGCGTCAGGCGGAGCTGGATGCCAAGACCAAGGTGTCCGACAGCGAGGTGCTCTATGCGGCCAAGGAGAAGGCCCGCCAGATGGTGGCCCGGGCGGAGGAGCGCTGCCGCCAGTTGTACCAGGTGACCAATGAGTATGCCGAGGACGCCCTGGCCCGCACGGAGGAGGCGGTGCAGATGGCGCTGGATGAGGTGAAGCAGCAGCGGGTGCGATTCCGCAGTGCCTCCGCTGCCAAAATGCAGGAGCAGCGGGACAAACTGGACGGCAGGACCCCGCCCCAGGAGGATGGCGGCGAGGAGTGATGCCGCAGGTCAACCGTAATCTTAAAAATTTGTGAAAAACGCCAAAGGATTTGGCGAAACTTTTTTGGAATACTCTAGATGTTGCGGAGAAAATGAAAAAAAGCACCCCATGGCACAAGTTCTTGCGTCATGGGGTGTTTTTTATTTTACGTAAACTTGTCGAAGAGATGTCGAACATCTGTTTTAAAATGGCGATTTTGGCCGAAAAATGCCATAATTTGGCGTTCTTAGCGGCGGTTTTCCCGGAAAAAACTGCTTGCAATCCCGGCCAATTTCGCTTATACTCAGAGCATGTGGTGGGGAAAAGTGGGTAAAAGTAGAGACTAAGTGCCAAAGAGACCCCATTCAGACCCAAAAAACGCGGGAAAGGGGGGATCAACCGTGGCCAGGCTGTTGGGAAAATCCAACAACAGCATCGACTCCAAGGGCCGTCTGGTGATCCCCTCCGCCATGCGGGAGGCCCTGGGCGACACGTTCTACATTACCATCGGCGCGGAGCACTGCCTGACCATTTACCCTCAGGCCAAGTGGGACCAGATGTCCGAGGAGATGGACGACCTCTCCTATACAGAGGCCCGGGCGCTGACGCTGCTATACGCCAACGCCGTCCAGTGTGAGCCGGACGCCCAGGGGCGGGTGCTGATCCCTGCCAGCCTTCGGGCCCACGCGGGACTGAAAAAGACCGCCACCATCGTGGGATTGAATTCCTTCGCCGAGATCTGGGACGAGAAGACCTGGACGGAGCGGGAGCAGCGGATGCTGGAGAGCGACGATATGGCCGCGGCCATGGACGCCCTGGCCCGTGTCCGGCGCAGCCGCGGGTGAGTGCCGATGGAATACACGCACAAGCCTGTTCTGCTGGACGCCTGCATCCAAGCACTGAACATCCACCCCGATGGGATCTATGTGGACGGCACCCTGGGACGAGCCGGACACTCTCGGGAGATCGCCGGGCGGCTGACCACCGGGCGGCTCATCTGCATCGACCGGGACCAGGCCGCCATCGACGCGGCGCAGGACCGTCTGGCCCCCTGGCTGGACCGGGTGACGCTGATCCACAGCAACTTTTCGGAATTGAAGGAGGTCCTGTCCCGGTGCGGTGTCAGCGGCGCCGACGGGATGCTCTTTGACTTGGGCGTGTCCTCTCCCCAGCTGGACGACGCCTCACGGGGCTTCTCCTATATGCAGGACGCCCCGCTGGACATGCGGATGAGCCAGGAGGGTGAGACGGCTGCCGATCTCGTGAACAGCGAGAGCCGGGAGGAGCTGGCCCGCATCCTGCGGGATTACGGCGAGGAGCCCTTCGCCTGGCAGATCGCGGGCAGGATCGTGGAAGCCCGGGAAACTGCCCCCATTGAAACGACATTGCAGCTGGCGGATATCGTGGCCAGCGCCATGCCCCCGGCGGAGCGCCGGAAGAACAAAAACCCCTCCCGCCGCACCTTCCAGGCGCTGCGCATTGCGGTAAACCATGAGCTGGACGCACTGGAAGAGGGGCTGGACACCATTTTTGCGCATCTCGCACCGGGTGGAAGACTTTGCGTGATCACCTTCCACTCGCTGGAGGACCGGCTGGTCAAAAACAAGTTCCGCCGCTGGTCCACCGCCTGCACCTGCCCGCCGGAGTTCCCGGTGTGCGTCTGCGGCGGCAAAGCCAAGGCAAAGCTGATCACACGCAAACCCATTGAAGCCAACACGCAGGAGCTGGAAGAGAACCGGCGCAGCCGCTCGGCCCACCTGCGGGTTTTGGAAAAGATCTGAGGGCGGCACAGCCCCGGAGATGTGAGGAGGAGATCACCATGGGTCAGGCAGCATACGATATGACAGAGGTTCGGCGCAGAAGAGCGCCGCAGGCACAGCCCAAAGTCCCGCTGCGGGTAGAAAAGGGCGGCAAAAAGCGGCTGAACCCCGTGCGGGCCGCCATGCAGCACGCGCTGCAGCTGGTGGGCGCGGCTTTGCTGGTGGGCTTTGCGGTAAGCCTGCTGTGGAGCGAGGCGCAGCTGGTGGAGCTGAATTCTCAGATCCAGAGCGCCAAGGCAGAGCTTGTGAGCGAGCAGAGCCAGTATACATACTACAACAGTGCCCTGAACAGCCGCACCAACATCACAAGTGTTGAGGAGACCGCCACCCGCCTAGGGCTGATGAAGATCGACCAGAGCCAGATCACCTACATCCGGCTGGATGAGGGCAGCGTTCTGGTGCGCAAGGCATCCGCTGTGCGGCAGTGGTCGGATCTGCTCCACGATGGGGCAATGACCATTCTTGCCTCTGTCAGAACGGCAAAATAAACCAAACAACGAAAAGCGTGCGGCAGCGCACGCTTTTTCGGTTTTCTTCGGGAGTACGCAATGCAAACACCATCCTCCAATCCCAAAAAGAACAGTGCCCGCCGCCGCAGTGCGGACCCGCACGCACGGCTCAGTGCCCGGCTGCGTCATATCAGCTTTGGTGCCGCCGTGCTTCTTGTGGTGGCCGCCGCGCTGACTGTGATCTACAGCCTGTACAAGATCCAGATCCGCGACGGTGCCACCTACCGCCAGTACGCCGCCGAGCAGCAGCTGCTGGACAGCACCATTCAGGCCACCCGCGGCGAGATCTACGACACCAGCGGCATCACGCTGGCCTCCACCAGCGTGGTCTGGACCATCTGGGCCGACCCCTCTTACAGCACGGCCCTGTATACCACCACCACCGATCAGGACACCAAGGCGGAGACCCGCACCATCAATGAGGCCGCCATGAAGGAGGTCTGCACCCAGATCACCCTGCGCCTGCTTTCGGGCGACGGCGAGAGTCTGGACAGCGTGGACACCACTTCAGCGGAGTACCAGACCCAGTATCAGGCGGTCTGCGATGCCCTCTCCCAAAACGAAAGCTCCTATCAGGTGCTGGCCACCAAGGTCAACAACGCCATCAAGCTCTCCATTGAGGAGTACGTCAAGACCTACAACAAGGCCCACAGCAAGAGCGGAAAATCCGCCGGTGCGCTGGAAAAGATCCTGGCCAAGCTGGGTCTGGGCCAGCAGGAGAGCGACGACGGCACCCCCACTGTCCGCAAGGGGCGGGTGTCGGTGTCGGCCTCCAAGGGCTTCCAGCGGGATTACCCCTACGGCCGCTTTGCCGCCGCCGTGCTGGGCTTCTGCAATGCGGACGGTCAGGGCGTGTACGGTCTGGAAAACTCCTATGAGTCCACGCTGGCCGGTGTGAATGGCCGCACCATCACCCTGCGCAACGCCTACGGCAACGCCATTGCCGATGAAAACGCTACCACCTACGCCGCCAAGGACGGCTCCAATCTGGTGCTCTCGCTGGATGTGAACATTCAGGAGGTGGTGGAGCGCTACCTGAACGAGGCCGTGGCGGCCAACACCGTTGAGAACCGCGGCTGCGCCATTGTGATGAACGTCAAGACCGGTGCCATCCTTGCCATGGCCTCCAAGCCGGACTTTGACCCCAATGACCCGCAGGATTTCAGCGCCAATCTGGCCTACCTGACAGAGCAGGTGCAGGCCGAGCCGGAGCTGTATACCATCTACAAAAAAGACGAGAACGGCAACTACCTGCGGGATGAGAACGGCCAGAAGATCGTGGATGAGGAGGCCGACTATACCGGTACTTACCGGGATATCCAGTGGAAGAACAAGACCATCACCGAGCTGTACTACCCCGGAAGTGTGTTCAAAGTCATCACCGCCGCCATGGGTGTGGACAGCGGCAAGGCGACCTATTACACCACCCTGAACTGCTCCGGTGCTTACAGCGTGGCAAAGCAGACCTACCACTGCGCCGGCAGAAAGGCGCACGGGGCCCAGAATCTGGCCGAGGCCCTGCGCAACAGCTGCAACATCTACTTTGTCCAGCTGGGCCAGCGCGTGGGTTCCAGCCTGTTCTATGATTACTTTGATGCCTTTGGCTTTACCGAGCGCACCGGCGTGGACCTGCCCAATGAGACCAGCTTCATGCAGTATTACAGCAAGAGCCGTCTGGGCGAGGTGGAGCTGGCCTCCTCCTCCTTCGGTCAGGCCATGGCCGTGACCCCGCTGCAGGTGTGCACTGCCATCTCGGCGGCAGTCAACGGCGGCTATCTGGTCACCCCCCATGTGGTGGATAAGATCACGGACCAGAACGGCAATGTGGTGCAGGAAATCGGCACCAACATCCGCCGCCAGGTCATCAGCGAGAGCGCCAGCGAGACCATCCGCCAGATCATGGAGTTTGAGGTGGGCGACGGCACCCAGGGCGGCGGCGGCAACGCCTACGTTGCAGGCTACCGCATCGGCGGCAAGTCCGGCACTTCCGAGCAGCTGAACATGGACCGCCGCGCCGACGGCGACTACAAGAAGGTGGCATCCTTTGCAGCTGTTCTGCCCGCCAACGACCCGGAGATCCTGGTCTATGTCATGCTGGACGACCCCAACAATGCCCGCACCGACTATTCCTCCATTCTGGCGGCTCCGGTGGTGGGCAACATCATCAGCGAGATCGCGCCCTATCTGGGCATCGCCACCGACGGCATGGACCGCAGCGGCACCACCGTCAAGGTGCCCAACCTGACGGGCAAGGAGTGGAGCAACGCGCAGGTGCAGCTGAACATCAAGGGTTTGAAGCATCACCTGGCCGAGAGCGAATCCGACCAGACCGCCGCCCTTGTCACCTACCAGTACCCCCGCGCGGGGGCAGAGGTGCCCTACGGCACCACCGTTTATCTGTATACCGATACCTATGAGGGCAAACACGCCGAGGTGCCGGACGTGACCGGCAAGAGTGCGGACTTTGCCCGGCAGATGCTGAACGCCGCAGGGCTCAACTGCACAGTCGAAGGCTCCGGCACGGTCCAGAGCCAGAGTGAGGCACCCGGCTCCAGCGTCCAGCAGGGAACCATCGTACATCTGATCTGTGGATAAAGGGGAATGAGAGTATGGAAGCAATTGCAGCAAACATCCTGTTGGAGGGCCTGGCGGTCAACGCGCTGGCCCAGTGCGAGACCCCGGTCACGCTGGTGACCACCGACAGCCGTGAGGTCTGCCCCGGGTGCATCTTTGTGGCGTTCCCGGGCGAAAAATTCGACGGCCATGATTTTGCCGCCAAGGCGCTGGAGAATGGCGCACTCTGCGTGGTGCTGAACCACCCCGTGGAAGGCGTGCCGGAGGAGAAGAGCGTGATCTGCCCGGACAGCTACCACGCCATGATGGTGCTGGGTGCCAATTATCGCAGCCAGTTCCACCCCAAAGTGGTGGGCGTGACCGGCAGCGTGGGCAAGACCACCACAAAGCAGATGACCTATGCCGCCATTGCAGGCTTTGGCAGTACCATTAAGACCGAGGGCAACCAGAACAATGAGCTGGGCCTGCCCCGCACCATGTTCCGCATCGGCAAAGAGACCCAGTACGCCGTGGTGGAGATGGGAATGAGCCACGCCGGGGAGATCGAGCGCCTGAGCAAGTGCGCCCGCCCGGATGTGGGCATCATCACCTGCATCGGTGTGTCCCACATTGGCAACCTGGGCAGTCAGGAGAACATCTGCAAGGCGAAGCTGGAGATCTGCGCTGGTCTGCCGGAGGGTGCTCCGCTGGTGCTGAACGGGGACGACCCCTTCCTGCGCAAGGCCGTCCTGCCCGACCATGTCCGCCCGGTCTGGTTCAGCCTGGGCGATGAGAACGCTGATGTCTGTGCCCTGTCCATCCAGCAGGATGAAAAGGGCATGAGCTTTGTGCTGGAGGATCACGAGGAGGGGACTTTCCTCGTAAAGATCCCCGCCATGGGCCGGCATAATGTGGCCAACGCGCTGGCTGCCTACTGCGCCGCCACCCGTCTGGGGCTGAATGCCCGCCGGGTCATTGCCGGTCTGGCCGACTTTGAGCAGACCGGAATGCGCCAGAAGGTGGTGCACGCCAGAGGCGTGGATGTCATTGAGGATTGTTACAACGCCAACCCCGACAGCATGAAGGCCGCGCTGGCCATGTTCAGGGAGTATCCCTGCAAGCGCCGCTTTGCCCTGCTGGGCGATATGCTGGAGCTGGGCGATATCAGCCGCGCTGCCCACGAAGAGGTGGGCCGTCAGGCCGTGGAGAACAAGGTGGACTACCTCGTTACCTATGGCGAGCAGGCCAGGCGCATTGCCGTGGTGGCGGCCGCCAAGGGGCTGCCCACCCTCCATGCCGACACCTACGCTCAGGCCGCCGAGACCCTGCTGCAGAAAATGCAGCCCGGCGATGCCCTGCTGGTCAAGGCCAGCCGCGGCATGGCACTGGAAAAAGTGCTGGAGATCTTTTACAAGGAGTAACATCGAGCTATGATTCGTTTCGCCTTGATCGCCGCCTCAACGCTGGGGTTCTTCCTCACGGCGGCGCTCGGGAATCTGATGGTGCCGCTGCTGCGGGCGTTCCAGGGACGCTGGGATGAGCCCAAGGCCCGGCAGGCACCATCACCCAAGCAGGAAGCACCGGATGCCGAGCCGGAGCGCCCGCCGCGGGCCCCCACCATGGGCGGGCTCTGCCTGATGGTGGGGGTGCTGGCCGCTGTGGGCGTGGGCTGGACTGCCGCCTGTGTGGCTCAGCCTGAGCTGCTGGGGGCCGAGAGTTTGCTCTCGGTCCGGCTGCTCACAGCGCTGCTGGGGGCTCTGCTCTTTGGCGGCGTGGGCCTGCTGGAGGATCTGGCCCGCATCCGCAGCCGTTCCGTGCTGGGCCTGCGGCGGCACACCCGCCTTGGGTTGGAAATCGCTGCCGGTGCCGTGGTGCTGGTGCTGCTGGGGGCCAGGGGCTGCCTTGCAGCCGGGATCACCCTGCCGGGCGTGGGCTATGTCGATCTGGGCATTGCCGCCCCGCTGCTGTGGGAAGGGCTGCTGGTCGCACTGGCCGAGTGTGCCCGCATTGCCGATGGCATGGACGGCATCGTCTGCGGCACGTCCTTTGCGGCCATGCTGGGCCTGATGGGGGTGATGACCCTGCTGGGCTGGTTCCCGCTGGGCGTTCTGCCCGCCGCACTGGCCGGTGCCCTGATGGCTTTCCTGCTCTGGAACTTCCCGCCCGCAAAGCTGCGGCTGGGCAGCGTGGGAAGCCTGTTTCTGGCCGGGATGCTGGGGTGCGTGCCCCTGTGCATCGGCTGGCCTGACCTTACCCTGCCGCTGGCCCTGCCCTTCTGGCTGGAGGGCGGCATGGTGGCCCTGCAGATCCTGGTCTGCAAGGCCAGCCGGGGCCGCAGGCAGCTGTTCCGCTCGGCACCGCTCCACCGCTGGCTGGAGCTGCGGGGCCAGAGCGCGGAACAGATCTTTTATACCTTTTGTGTCATTGCCATGCTGGGCGTGGCGCTGACCGTTCAGCTGGCAAAAATCAGTTAAGGAGGGGTGCAGTTTGGCAACACTCCGCAGAAAAAAAGCAGAGCCGTTTTCCGTTTTTCAGCGGGACCCCGGCCCCTGGCCGCCCATCCTGCTCAACTGGATGGCGACCCTGGCCATCATCATGGTGTTCGGGCTGGTCATGCTGTTCAGTGCAAGCTATACCACGGGCTATCTCCGCTTTGGGGACAGCTTCCATTACATCAAATCCCAGCTGCTCTGCACGGTGCTGGGCCTGGGCATGATGTTCCTGTTCTCCTATTTTGACCACCGTTTCCTGCGCAGAATGGTCAAGCTGGGCTATATCGTCTGCCTGATCCTGCTGGTGCTGGTGCTGTTCAGCAGCCCCATCAACGGCTGCCGCCGGTGGATCAGCTTCGGCGGCTTGACCTTACAGGCCTCCGAGGTGGCAAAGTTTGAGATGATCCTGCTCACGGCAGACATCGCTGCCAGGACCCCGCAGGTCAGATTCGGCGAGCTGCCCCTGCGCAAGTGGGTCTACCACAGCATCGTGGTGGAACTCATCCGGCCCATCCTGTGGCTGGTGCCTGTCCTGATCCTGCTGGTGCTGGAGCCCCACATGTCGGGCATCCTGCTGACCACGGCCATCGTGGGCACCATCCTGCTGCTGGGCGGCAGCGGCGGCATCATTACCTGGGGCTGCGCCGGTGCCGCGCTGTTCCTGCTGGAGACTTTGCTGAAGCATGTGGACTCCATCGACTACCTGCAGAGCCGTCTGGACGGCTGGACGCAGGATCTTGACCGGATGACCAGCCAGACCAAGCAGAGCCTGTACGCCATCGGCTCAGGCGGTGCCACGGGGCTGGGCCTTGGCAACAGCATCGAAAAGCAGCTCTGGCTGCCGGAGAGCACCAACGACTTTATCTTCAGTGTCGTGTGCGAAGAACTGGGCTTCGTCGGTGCGGTGATCGTCATCGTGCTGTTCGTCCTCTTTCTGGTGCAGGGCTTCTGGATCGCCTTCCATGCCGAAAACCGGTTCTGCACGCTGGTGGGCATCGGCATCATGGCGCAGATCGCCTGGCAGGTGTTCTGCAACATCGCCGTTGTCACCAACACCCTGCCCAACACCGGCATTTCGCTGCCCTTCTTCTCCTCCGGCGGCACCAGTCTGATCCTGCTGCTGGCCGAGATGGGCGTTATGGTCAATATCGGACGCAACGGCGAACGGACCCGTCTGGAACGGGAGGAAGCCCACGCCGAGCGGGAGCGCCAGCGCAAGGCAAAGACCATTGTGCTGGATACCGCGCGCAGAGCGCAGACAGAACAGTAAGGAGGAACCAAGATGCGTGTACTCATTGCAGCCGGCGGCACTGCCGGCCATATCAACCCGGCTCTGGCCATTGCGGGAGCCATCAAAAAGGCCGACCCCACCGCCGAGATCCATTTTGCGGGCCGGAAGGAGGGCATGGAGTACCGTCTGGTCACACAGGCGGGCTACCCCTTCCACCATATCGAAATCACCGGCTTCCAGCGCAAGCTCAGCCTGCACAACATCAAGCGCAACATTATCACCCTATGGAATCTGGCCCTCTCCGGGCCCAAGGCCAAGGCCATGATGAAAGAGGTAAAGCCGGATCTCGTCATCGGCTGCGGCGGCTATGTGTCCGGCCCGGTGGTGCGCTGCGCCGCCAAAATGGGCATCCACACCGCCCTGCACGAGCAGAACGCCTTCCCCGGTGTGACCAACAAGCTGCTGGCCCCGGATGTGGATATCGTGTTTGCCGCCGTGCCCGCCGCCGTGGAAAAGCTGGGCGCACCGGACAAGACCCTTGTGGTGGGCAACCCCGTGCGGCCGGAGGTGTTTGTACAGGCCGCCAACCGCGAGGCCATCCGCGCACAGCTGGGTGCGGGCGACCGCACGGTCATCCTGTCCTTCGGCGGCAGCCTGGGCGCACGCCGGGTCAACGAGGTGGTGGCAGACCTGTGCGCCTGGGAGCAGCACGAGCACAAGCCAGTGCTGCACCTGCACGCCACCGGCCAGTACGGGGTGCAGCTGTTTGAGCAGCTGCAAAAGCAGAAGGATTTTGCCCCCGGTGACAGCCTTGTGGTAAAGGAATACATCAACAATATGCCGGAGCTGTTGGCAGCGGCAGACCTCGTCATCAGCCGCGCCGGTGCGCTGACGCTGGCCGAACTGGAGGCTGTGGGACGCGCCGCTGTGCTGATCCCCAGCCCCAACGTGGCGGAGAACCACCAGTACTACAACGCCATGGAACTGCAGAAGGCCGGGGCGGCTGTGGTCATTGAAGAAAAAGACCTGACCGGTGAAAAGCTGGTGCAGACTGTTTCTGCCATGCTGGCACAGCCCGGCAAGCTGGCCGAGATGGGCAAAAACGCCCGCAGCCTGTCTGTGGACGACAGTCTTGACCGCATCACTGCGGCGCTGCTCAAGCTGGTAAAGACCCCGTGATGCAGCTCCGGAATAAACAGGAAAGAAGGTGCGAATGATGCAGCAGAACCGTGACCGCAACGGCAGACCCCGGAACCCGAGACCCTATGACCTGGACCGGGATGTGGCGCGCACCTCTGCGCCTTCGCAGGATCATACGCCCCGGAGCACCGGCAGCAGCCGCTACGGCTACAACGGCGAGCCGCTCAGCCGTCCGCCCTCCCGCAGCGCCAACGGCAGTGTGCGCTCCTCCCGGGCAGATAACAGCATCCAGTTCCCCACCCAGTCCCAGACCCGCCGCCCGGCGCAGGGGCAGGAGAGCAATACCACCCAGTACCCCGCCGGTAACCGCCCGGCGGGCAGCAGACAAAAAAACGCGAAGTCCGGTGGCAAGCAGCGTCGCCCGGCAAACAATGCCCGCAGCGGGCAGAGCAGCCGGAAAAACCAGAATTACCAGGATGCAAACCGGCAGCACCCGGCGGGCAACGGTCAGCGTCTGCGCCCGGCGCAAAGCGCCCCGCAGCAAAGCCCTGCCCGGCGGGAAATGCGCAAAAAGCGCAAGGTGACCCGCGCCACATTGCGGCGCCGCCGGATACTGCGCCGCCTGACCGCCTTTGCCATGCTGCTGTGCGTCATTGGCGCGGGCATCTACCTGACCATGACCATGCTGTTCCGCATCAACTCCATTCAGGTGCAGACCCCGGACGGCAAGCAGGTGACCGAAATCGCTGGCTACTCCGCAGACAGCATTTTGCAGCAGATGGGCGTGCAGCTGGAGGAAAACATCTTCAGCTTTGAGCCCGGCGAAAAGGCCGCGGTGCTGGAGCAGAACTTCCCGCTGCTGGGCTCCATCAAGGTGATCCGGGACTACCCCAACACCGTGGTGGTGCAGGTGACCGAGGCTGTGCCCGCCTACGCGGTGCAAAACGGCAGCAAGTGGCTTGTGATCTCGGACAAATGGAAGATTTTGTCCGAGGAAAGCACCCAGCCCGAGGGGCTTTGCACCCTGTACGGCGGCAAGCTGCAGGACACCACTCCGGGACAGGGCTTCTGGTTCGTGGAGGACGCGGACGCCGCAGACGCCTCCGGCTCGGAAACCGCCGAAAGTGAAAGCACGGTGAGCACCGAGAACGACCGTATGGAAGCGCTGCGCACACTGCGCAGCAAGCTGGAGGAATACGGCCTGTCGCAGGACGTGACACGGCTGGAAGTGGCAGACACCGAGCAGCTCGCATTTTTGTATCAGGATCGCATCAGCGTGCTGCTGGGCACGCTGAACGATCTGGATTATAAGCTGGACCGCGCCCGCTATGTACTGACCAACGCCGACGGCAAGGGCTGCGGCCCCACCGACACCGGGCGGCTGGATTTCAGCCATACCAGCGCCAGCAGCACACGCAAGATCTATTTTGCACAGGGCGAGCCCACCCTGCCCTCCGGCTATGTGGTGCCGCCCAAGGCTGAGGAACCCGCCCCGGCAGAGGACACCGCCGACAGCACCGACAGTGCAGAAAGCACGGATACTGCCGACACCACCGAACCGGCGGCTGACGCGGACACCGAGCAGCTGCCCCTGACCCACCCTGACCGCATGACGGCCAACGAAGAAGAAAACCCCATGTAAAGAAGCTCTTTGGAGGAGACTGTATGAAGCTGGAACAACTGATGGAAGGCGTGCCCTTTACCCTTGTGCAGGGCAGTCTGGATACTGAGATCGCAGATATCATCTACGACAGCCGCAAGGCTGCCCCGGGGCTTTTGTTCGTGTGTATCGTGGGCACCCAACGGGACAGCCACGCGTTTGCCGCCGACTGCGCCGCCAAGGGAATCAGCGCGCTGGTCATCCAGCACGACATCGACCTTTCTACCCTGCCCGGGGTGACCGTGGTCAAGGTGGAGAGCAGCCGCTATGCCATGGCGTTGATGAGCGCCAACCTCTTCGGCAACCCTGCCCGCCAGATGACCATGATCGGCGTCACCGGCACCAAGGGCAAGACCACCACCACCCACATGATCAAAAGCGTGCTGGAGGCCGCAGGCCGCAAGGTGGGCATGATCGGCACCAACGGCATCTACTATATGGGACGCCACAAGGACACCGCCAACACCACCCCGGAAAGCTACGAGCTGCAAAAGACCTTCCGGGAGTTTCTGGATGCCGGCTGCGATACCGCGCTGATGGAAGTATCCAGTCAGGGCCTGATGATGGACCGCGTGGCGGGCGTGCACTACGATGTGGGTGTGTTCACCAACCTTTCGCCGGATCACATCGGCCCCGGTGAGCACAAGACCTTTGAGGAGTACCGCAGCTGGAAGGGACAGCTGTTCAAGCGTTGCGATGTGGGCGTGGTGAACATTGACGACGAGAACACCGCCGCCCTGCTGGAAGGCCATACCTGCAAGCTGGTCACCTATGGCCGCGATGAAAAGGCCGACTACCGCGAGACCGGCTACGAGCTGCTGCGCACCCACGATTTTCTGGGCGTTGCCTTCCACGTTACCGGCAAGGACGAGATGGACGTGAAAGTGAATATGCCCGGCGAGTTCAGCGTGTACAACGCGCTGGCAGCGCTGGCCGTGGGCAAGGTGCTGGGTCTGCCGGATGCCGCCATCCACGATGGTCTGGGCAAGTGCGTGGTGAAGGGCCGTGTGGAGCTGGTGCCCATCAGCAAAAAGTTCACCATCCTGCTGGACTATGCCCACAACGAGGTATCCACCGAGAGCCTGCTTACCACCCTGCGCGCCTACAAGCCCCACCGTCTGGTGGTGGTGTTTGGCTGCGGCGGCAACCGCTCCAAGCTGCGCCGCTACGGCATGGGCGAGATCTGCGCCAAGATGGCCGATTTCTCCATCCTCACCGAGGACAACAACCGCTTTGAAAAGGTAGAGGACATTATTGCGGATATCCGCGAGGGCATGAACAAGAGCAACCCGGACGCAAAGTTCGTGGAGATCCCCGACCGTCTGGACGCGCTGCACTACGCAGTGGATCACGCACAGGAGGGCGATCTGATCGCCGTCATCGGCAAGGGGCACGAGACCTATCGCGACCGCGAGGGCGTCAAGACCCCCTTCCTTGAGCGGGAACTGCTGGAAGAATACGCCCAGCAGATCGGACTGGAATAAGAAATATTATTATTGCGGGAAAGGCCGCTGCACAAAGTACTGTGCAGCGGCTTTTTTGCGTCTGTGGGAGCCCCTATATAAAGAGGAAGCAAACTGTGACAGAAATGTAAAAGATAAATATTTTTAACTAAAACCATTGACTTATCCAACGGTTTGATTATAATGGTCGTGTTCGATACCTCATAAATTTTAGGTAAATAATTAAAAACAAACGGTGAACATAAAGGAGAATACTACCATGACTTTCGAGGAAATGAAAAAGATCGTTGTCGATACCCTGAGCTGCGATGAGGACAAGGTGACCATGGAGGCCAGCCTGACCGAGGATCTGGAGGCCGACAGCCTGGACGCTGTGGAGCTGAACATGGCACTGGAAGAGGCCTGCGGCGTGTCCATCCCCGATGAGGAGCTGGCAAACCTCAAGACCGTGGGCGATATCTTCAACTACATCAATGCCCATGTCTGAGGCTGACCGAGGCGAAACGAGATGAACAGTATCAAAGACCTGCTGCCGGGCAGCATGCGGGAGCGCACCTTCCAGCTGAAAGCCCGGCGGGATGCGGGTGCCGTGTGGAACGACCCGCAGTTCGTGGAATGCAAAAAGTGCGGACGCCGCGCCACCCGCCAGATCTGGAACAAGGCGCAGTACGTCTGCCCCAACTGCGGGGTGCACCTGCCCATCGGCGGGTACTACCGCCTGAGCCTCGTCCTTGATAAGGGCAGCTTCCGGGAACTGGACGCCGACCTTGCCCCGCAGGATGTGCTGCAGTTTCCCGGCTACCCGGAAAAGCTGGAAGCACAGACTGGTAAGACCGGCCTGAAGGAAGCTGTGATTACCGCCACGGGGCGCATCGAGGGCACCCCGGTGGTCGTTGCAGTGCTGGACAGCCGGTTCTTTATGGGCAGTATGAGCACCACCGTGGGCGAAAAGATCACCCGCGCCGTGGAGCACGCCACCGCAAAGCACCTGCCGCTGATCATCTTCTCGGCCAGTGGCGGCGCCCGGATGCAGGAGGGCATTTTCAGCCTGATGCAGATGGCAAAGACCTCTGCCGCCATCGAGCGGTTCTCCGCCCGGGGCGGGCTGTACATCAGCGTGCTGACCCACCCCACCACCGGCGGCGTGACTGCCAGCTTTGCCAGCCTTGGCGATATTATGCTGGCCGAGCCCGGGGCGCTGATCGGCTTTGCGGGTCCCCGGGTCATTGAACAGACCATCGGCGAAAAGCTGCCCGCAGGCTTCCAGCGCAGCGAGTTCCAGTACGAGCACGGCTTTGTGGACAAGGTAGTGCCCCGTACCGAGATGCGCGAAACACTGGCGCAGCTGCTGCGGCTGCACGCCTGAGGAGGGAGCGCCTTATGATCAAGGACATCTTACAACAGCTCGCACCGCTGGATGAAAAGATCGCCGCCCTGCGCGGCGACCCGGCGGACGAGAACATGACCGATATCACCAACCACGCTGCCGAGCTGGCAGAGCTTTCCGCACAGGAGGACGCTTTGCTGTCCGGCTGCGGGGCACTGACCGCAGAGGACAGGGTCTTTCTGGCACGTCACCCGGAGCGCCCCCACATCGATGAGATCGTGGATGCACTGTTTACCGACTTCTTTGAGCAGTGCGGCGACCGCCAGTGCAAGGAAGATGCCGCCATTCTGGGCGGTGTGGCGCTGTTCCACGGCCAGCCGGTCACGGTCATCGGCCACCGCAAGGGCAGCACGCTGGAGGAAAATCTGCGCTGCAACTTCGGTATGCCCGGGCCGGAGGGCTACCGCAAGGCCCTGCGCCTGATGAAGCAGGCCGAAAAATTTGACCGTCCCATCATTACCTTCATCGACACCCCGGGCGCATACCCCGGCAAGGACGCCGAGGAGCGCGGACAGGGCGAGGCCATTGCCCGCAACCTGATGGAGATGAGCGGCCTGACCGTGCCGGTGATCGCAGTGGTCACCGGCGAAGGCTCTTCCGGCGGCGCACTGGCGCTGGGTGTGGCAAACCACATCCTCATGCTGGAAAATGCCGTCTACTCGGTGCTCAGCCCTGAGGGTTTCGCCAGCATCCTGTGGAAGGATTCCTCCCGCAGCGGCGAAGCCTGCGAGATCATGAAGCTGACCGCACAGGATCTGTACAAGGACGGCATCGTGGAGGAGATCATCCCGGAGCCGGTGGGCGGCGCACAGCGCGCCCACGGGGTACTGTTCGGCAATCTGGACGAGGCACTGCAGCGGCAGCTGCGCAGCCTTGCCCGCATGAACGGCCGTCAGCTGGCCGAGCAGCGCTACCAGAAATTCCGTCAGATCGGAGAAATGAGGAAAGCATGAAGGGTTTGCGTCTGATCGCCACCGGCGGGGCTTTGCCCGGCCGCACGGTCACCAACGAAGAGCTGAGCCGCACCGTGGATACCAGCGACGAGTGGATCACCACCCGCACCGGCATCCGCACCCGGCACTACTGCACCGAGGGCGAAAATGCCGCTACACTGGCCATTGCTGCCGCAAAGCAGGCGCTGCAGCGCAGCGGTCTTGCTCCGGCAGACATTGCCTGCTGCGTCTGCGCCACCCTTTCCGCACCGGACGCCACCCCAAGCGTGGCCTGTCAGGTGCAGGCGGCGCTGGCACTGCCGGAAAACCGCCCCGCGCTGGATGTCAACGCCGCCTGTTCCGGCTTTTTGTACGGCACGGCGGTGGCGCGCGGCCTGCTGGCTACGCTGGGCGGGCGGTACGCGCTGGTCATCGGCACGGAAGCACTCTCCCGCCTGATGGACCCCGCCGACCGCTCCACCTGTGTGCTGTTCGGCGATGGTGCCGGTGCGGCAGTGTTTGAACTGACCGACACCTCCGTGCCCTTTGCTATCACGCTGGGTGCCCGGGGCGATGCCGCCATCCATGCCGGCGGCCCCAGCCGCGCAGGCTCGGCACCCATCAGCATGGACGGCAGGGCAGTGTTCCGCTTTGCAGTGGATGCCCTGCCCAAATGTCTGCACACCGTGCTGGACGAGACCGGCCTTACGCTGGACAATCTGGACTGGGTGGTCTGCCATCAGGCCAACAGCCGTATCATCGACCACTGCGTCAAGGCGCTGCACGCCGATGGTGCAAAGTTCTACAAAAACATGGACCGCCACGGCAACACCAGTGCTGCCAGCATCCCGGTGGCGCTGAACGAGCTGGCTGAAAGCGGCCAGCTGCACCCCGGCCAGACCCTTGCCTGCATCGGCTTTGGCGGCGGACTGACATGGGGCGGCATGATCGTGGAATATAAAGGATAAAGACCATGAAACTTTTAAACGAGATCCTGGGGACGAAATACCCCATCATTCAGGGCGGCATGGCCAACATTGCCACCGGCGAGTTCGCCGCCGCCTGCTCCAACGCCGGTGCACTGGGCATCATCGGTGCGGGCGGCATGAATGCCGATACCCTGCGCCAGAACATCCGCCGCTGCCGGGAGCTGACTGACAAGCCCTTTGGGGTGAACATCATGCTCATGCATCCGCAGGCAGATGAGTTTGCCCAGATCGTTGTGGAAGAAGGCGTGCAGGTGGTCACCACCGGCGCAGGCAACCCGGGCAAATATGTTCCCATGTGGAAAGCGGCGGGCATCAAGGTGATCCCCGTGGTGGCTGCCGCCGTGCTGGCAAAGCATCTGGAAAAGCTGGGCATCGATGCCGTGATCGCCGAAGGGACCGAGAGCGGCGGCCATGTGGGCGAGATGGCCACCATGGCGCTGGTGCCGCAGGTGGTGGACGCAGTGGATCTGCCCGTCATTGCGGCGGGAGGCATTGCCGATGGCCGTCAGCTGGCAGCAGCTCTGGCGCTGGGTGCCTGCGGCGTGCAGGTGGGCACCTGCCTGCTGGTGAGCCAGGAGTGCCCCATCCACGAAAACTACAAGGCTGCCCTGCTCAATGCCAAGGACAGCGACACCATCGTAACCGGACGCATCGGCGGTTCCCCGGTCCGGGTGCTGAAAAACCGGATGAGCCGTGAATATGTCCGGCAGGAAAAGGCTGGTGCCGATAAGATGGAGCTGGAAAAGTACACCCTGGGCAGTCTGCGCCGGGCCGTGTTTGAAGGTGACACCTCCACCGGCAGTCTGATGGCCGGTCAGGTGGCCGGAATGCTCCACGAGGTGCGCCCCGTGGCGGACATTCTGGATGACCTGTGGAACGGCGGGAGGCAGCGTATCCACGCGCTGAGCGAGGAATGCTGACGCTTGGAAAGAAAACCCTGTCTGTGCCCATCCTGCAGGGCGGCATGGGCGTGGGCGTTTCTTTGGGCGGGCTGGCCGGTGCCGTGGCGGCCTGCGGCGGCATGGGGTGCATCTCCACCGCCGATGCAGGCTACCGGGAGCCGGACTTTGCCCGTGACCCGGCCAGCGCCAACCACCGCGCCCTGACCGCTGAGATCCGGAAGGCGAAGCAGATCGCAAACGGTGCCGGTATGGTGGCCATCAATGCAATGGTGGCCACGCAGGACTATGCCGCCGCCATCCGCACCGCGGTGGAAGCGGGCGTGGACGCTGTGGTGTCCGGCGCTGGGCTGCCGCTGGAGCTGCCTGGCCTTGTGAACACGATGGAGGTCGCCATCGCGCCCATCGTTTCCAGCGGGCGGGCGGCAAAGCTCATCCTGCGCCGCTGGGCCAAGGAGTTCGGCCGCACCGCTGATTTTGTGGTCATTGAGGGCTGCAAGGCAGGCGGTCATCTCGGCTTTGCGGAGCAGGACCTGTTCTCCGGAACCTGTCAGACACTGGATGAGATCCTGCCGGAGGTGCTGGCCGAGGTAAAGCCCTATGAGGCGCAGTTCGGCCACAGCATCCCCGTGTTTGTGGCGGGCGGCGTGTACACCGGGGCCGATATGGCTCACTTTACCAGACTGGGTGCCGCAGGCGTTCAGCTTGCCACCCGCTTTATCACCACCTACGAGTGCGATGCATCCCAGGGATACAAGGACGTTCTGCTGAACGCCGGTTCTGAGGATGTGCGCATCATCCACAGCCCGGTCGGAATGCCGGGCCGGGCGCTGAACACGCCGCTGGTGCAGGCCATGGCGGAGGGCAGACGCTTCCCGCCCCGGCACTGTGCCCGCTGCCTGAAGACCTGCGACCCTGCCAAGGTGCCCTACTGCATCACCCATGCACTGATCGAAGCGGTCAAGGGCAACCTAGAGGAAGGACTTTTCTTCTGCGGGGCCAATGTGGGCAGGCTGGACCGGATGTACACTGTCCGTGAGCTGATGGATGAACTTGTGACCGAATGGAGGCAAAACCAATGAAGCTTGCTGTTTTGTATGCCGGCCAGGGTGCCCAGCACCCCGGCATGGGCAAAGAATTTTACGAAGCATCTTCCGCTTTCCGTGCCGCGTTCGACGCTGCAGACCTTCCGTTTGATCTGCACCGCGTCTGCTTCGACGACCCGGACGGCGTTCTGAATCAGACCGAATACACCCAACCCTGCATGGTGGCCTTTGCCTGCGGCGTATCCGCCGTTCTGGCCGAGCAGGGGGTCAAGCCCGCTTATGTGGCCGGTCTCTCTCTGGGCGAATATTCCGCGCTGGAAGCCGCCGGTGTATTCACCGCCAAGCAGGCCATTGAGCTGGCAGCCTACCGCGGCAAAGCCATGGCCGACGCGGCCAGCGGCATCGACTGCGGCATGACCGCAGTGCTGAACCTCGACCGGGTCCCCCTTGCAGAATGCTGTGAGCAGGCATCCGCGCTGGGCTGTGTGCAGATCTGCAACTACAATTGCCCGGGCCAGCTGGTCATTGGCGGCGAAAAGGCCGCAGTGGACAAGGCTGCAGAGCTTGCAAAGCAGGCCGGTGCCCGCCGGTGCATTCCGCTCAAGGTGAGCGGACCGTTCCACACCCGTCTGATGGCTCCCGCCGGGGATGCCCTGGCAAAGCGCTTTACCGCCGAACCCTTTGGCGAAATGAGCGTTCCGGTGCTGTTCAACTGCCTGGGCCGCGAAAAAGCCGAGAGCGACAGCATCCCGGCCCTGCTGGTCCGGCAGGTGCAGAGCAGTGTCTACATGGAGGACACCCTGCACCGTCTGGGTGAGCTGGGTGTGGATCACATTCTGGAGGTCGGCCCCGGCAATGCGCTCTCCGGCTTTGTGAAAAAGACCCTGCCCGGTGTGACTTGTGTGTCGGTGGAGACCCCGGCGCAGCTGGACACCGTTCTGAACGCATGGAAGGAAGAACAATGAACGAAGAAACCATCATCCGTACCGCCGTTGTGACCGGCGGAAGCCGGGGGATCGGCCGGGCCGTGTGCGTACAGCTTGCCCGGCAGGGCTGCCATGTGGTGGTCAACTACTGCCACGGCGAGGCGGCCGCCGCTGAGACCGTGTCTCTCTGCAGGGCCGAGGGCGCGCAGGCTGTGGCCGTGCAGGCCGATGTTTCCACCGCCGAGGGCTGCAAAAAGCTCTTTGAGGAAGCGGTAAACGCTTTTGGTCGGGTGGATATCCTTGTGAACAATGCAGGCATCACCCGGGACAACCTGATCCTGCGCATGTCCGAAGCAGACTTTGATGCCGTGCTGGACGCAAACCTCAAGGGTGCGTTCCTCTGCTGCAAGGAGGCGGCCCGCCGGATGGTGCGCCAGCGCTGGGGCCGGATCGTCAATCTGAGCAGTGTCGTTGCCCTGCGGGGCAATGCAGGCCAAACGAATTACGCTGCCAGCAAGGCCGGGCTCATCGGCCTGACCAAAAGCCTGGCCCGGGAGCTGGCCAGCCGCAATGTGACAGTAAACGCTGTTGCGCCCGGCTTTATTGAAACTGATATGACCGCCGCCCTGCCGGAGGCTGTCCGCACCGAAATGGCAAAGGACATCCCGGCGGGCCGCGCAGGCCAGCCGGAGGACGTGGCAAACGCGGTGGCGTTTTTTGCCGCAGAACAAAGCAGCTATCTCACCGGGCAGGTGCTCTGTG
>OGHF01000605.1_pt1 | contig 24058 bp, 19 predicted proteins | sample 1571481 | NCBI WGS metagenome assembly OGHF01 (sample SAMEA2581952, study PRJEB24529) | metagenome | biome: Human gut stool | place: China | collected 2011
GAATGGAATGCCTTCGCGCTTGAACCGGTCCATGAGCTGCAGGTATTCGTCTTGCGTGTAGCGGTAGTAGCGGCTCCACCAGTTGCCGAGTGCGAAGCGCGGCAGCAGAGGCGTTGGTCCGGCCAGCTTGTAGAAGTCTTGCACCGCTTCGGTGTAGCGGCGGCCATAGCCGAAGAAGTAGAAGTCGGTTTCCGCGTGATCGCGTGGCATAACCCAAGCCCCCAGCGGATTCGGTTTGCCGTTCACTTCGTATGCTTCCACGATCACGTTCGCGGCGGAATCGTCGAGTACCGCCCATCCGTCTCGCGAAATCACACCGTCGCCGAGCGGAATCGCACCATTCGCCTCGTCGAGCGTACGCGCGGTGCCTTTGAGATTATGCTTCGGCTCGTCGCCGTAATGCCACGTATTGAACTGGGTGTCGGCCACGCCCTTGACGACTACGCTCAAGCCTTCTTTGCTGAATGGCTTGCCATCGTACGTCACATACAGCGCGGGGGTGTCAACAATGAGCAGTCCGTCGCGATGCGACACCGTGAACTGCGTATCGGCACCGAAATCGCGGTTGACCACCATCTGCGTAAGATTGTCCTCAAATTCGCCGGAATCAGACCATTCGAAACGGATCAGCGATTCCGTTAGAATGCCAATCCTCCAATGATCCCCTTGTAAAACCGACGATTCTCGCATTTTCGGACGTGCCTTGCGCACATAGTCGACGAATACCGTGCCGGTTGCGTTATCTAATGCGTTGTTTGCCATACTACTCCTGCCTTACTTGCCACTGCCCGTCGCAATACCTGCAATGAACTGCTTCTGGAAAATCATATACACAATGATCACTGGAACAATTGCCAACGAAGTCGCTGCGAACAATCCGCCGTAATCGGTGCCGTATTGTCCGTTGAAGGCCTTCAGACCGACAGCGAGCAGCTGCTTGTTTTCGTCGGTGATCATCAAGAATGGCCACAGGTAGTCTTCCCAATTCCACAGGAAGGTGAAGATGGCGAGCGCCGCGATGGTGTTATGGCTCATTGGCAGAATGATGCTATGGAAGATTCTGGTTTCGGATGCGCCATCGAGTTTCGCCGCTTCAATGAGTTCGTCAGAAATTCCCGAGATGGATTGGCGGAACAGGAAGATACCGAATGCGCTGATCATGCCAGGAAGCACGAGCGACGTGTAGGTGTCTTGCAGACCCCAGTTGGTGAACATTTCGTATTGCGGAATGATGGTCACTGCCCAAGGAATCATCATGGTGCTCATAACGATGCCGAAAAGCAGGTTGCGACCACGGAATCGCATTTTAGAGAACACGTAACCAAGCACCGCACTTGTGTAGATTGCAATACCGGTTTTCAGTACTGCTACGATCAGCGAGTTTGCGAACAATCGCAAGAAATTGAACTTTTCTTGGATGCTCACATAATTGTCAATCGTGGATGGCTTAGGGAATAATCCTCCGGTCACTTTGACGATTTCGCTATTTGGCGCGAATGATGAAATGAACATCCAAACAAATGGAACAATGGTGATGATGGCGGCGATGAAGAGCAGAATCGTAAGAATGATGCCGCCAATTTTACGTGATTTCATGCCAGTTCCTCCGAATCTCCAGAAACCTTGAACATGATGAGGGTGAGCACACCAGTGAACAGGAAGAGCACAACTGCCTGAGCTGACGCGACGCCGAAGTTGTATTTCTGGAATGCCTGATCAAAGATGAGATAGCTGATGGTGTAGGTTGACGTGCCCGGACCGCCTTCGGTCATGACGAGAATCTGCACGTATGCCTGCAGGTAGCTGATCAGTGACGTGATGACAATGAACAAGGTGGTTGATTTAAGCAACGGCAGGGTGATTTTGAAGAAAATCTGCACTGAGTTGGCACCGTCGATGGCGGCCGCCTCGTACACGTCTCGAGGAAGATTCATGAGACCGGCCAAATATAGAACGGTCGCGTAGCCGAAATCCTTCCAAATGGTCATGATGATGACTGCCGGCATGGCCCATTTGGTGTCGTGCAGCCAGTTGATGTCGAGTCCTGTGATTTTGTTTACCATGCCGAACTGCGGGTCGAACATCCACATCCACACGAAAGAGACTGCCACGAGCGGAGTGATGGTCGGCATGTAGAACAGACCTCGGAGGGTGTCTTTGCATTTGACGAGTTTGGCGCTGAGCAGCAGGGCCAAGCCGAGACCAAGCACAATGCGGAAGAGTGTGGAAACACCTGCGAATACCGCCGTGTTCCCCATGGAAGTCCAGAAAAGTTTGTCTGTGAGGATCTGTTTGAAGTTGTCGAGTCCGACCCAATCATAAGTGCCAATCAGAGGATTCCAGTTATGCAAACTGCCCGCGAAGGCTTTAAAAATTGGGTAGGCCAGGAAAATGGCGAAATAGACCACCAAGAAGACAACAGCCATGTTGCGTAGGGTGAAAATTCTCGATACCAGAGATTCACCATTTTTGTTTTTCATTGAATCTCGCCTCTCTGTGAGCCGATTCGACCGTTTTGTTACGCAATACGGAATGTCAGATCGAATCGAATAAGAAGATTGAACGTATCTCGTAGATAAAAAGGCAGTCGCGGCGCGGAAGAAGAATCGTACCGCGACTGCCCGGATTGGAAAAGGGATTGGAAAGGATATATCGGTATTACTTATGTTCGTCGAAGTAAGCGTACTTGCTTTCCATTGACGTGAAGTCAGAGCTCTTCATGTCGGTATCCATCTGATTCTGGGCCTCCTTGAGAGCCTTATCGATGGACATGCCGTTCTGGAAGACGTTCTGGAAAGCAGTGGTGCCGCTGGATTCAACGGTGGATGGTGCCGGTCCCGGCCAGATCAGTCGGTCTACGCGTGGCTGGATGGCGGCCATGACCGGCTTGGAGAGAATGTCCTTGTCGTTCTGCAGCGAGGTCTTGGCTGGGAAGGAGTTCAGTTCGGATACCGCTTCACGAATGTAATCATCGTTGGCGAGCAGGTACTTGATGAAGTCCTGGGCAACGGCCTGCTGCTCCTTGCTCTGGTTCTTGTTGACGCCCGGAGTGGATTCGCCGTTGTAACGGTCGTATGCAAACGGAGTGTCTTCGGAGAAGGTTGGGGTGGCGAACACGCCGTAGTCAATATCTGGATACTTTTCTTTCAGCGTGCCTTCCATGTGGCCCCAAGCGTAGATCATCGCAGACTGGCCGTTACCGAAGCTTTGGGTGTAATCGTTGCCGAAGTCAACGGATCCGACCTTGTACTTGTCATACAAATCCTTGAGGAACTGCATGTTTTCTTTGGTCACGTCGTTGTTGTAGTTGGCTTTCTTGCCATCTTCGCTGAAGAGCAGTTCACCCTTCTGATAATTCAGACCTTGATAGATGGCGCTGTAGGCGTCGCCGTTGAAGTTGAAGCCGGCCTGCGTCATCTTGCTGCCGTCGGTTTTGGTGAGCTTTTGGGCGACCTGGATGAATTCGTCCCATGTGGTCGGAATGTCGGCGTCGGTGAGGCCCGCTTCGCTCCACAATGTCTTGTTGTAGTAGATGTTGCCGGTGTTGATCACGGAGTCGATGTACTTGACTTTGCCGTTCTCATCTTCATGTACGGATGCGGTGGAGTAGTCGGATTCCAAAGACTTGGTGTCGATATCGTAATCCGCTGCGTATGGACGAATCAACGCATCGTAAGAGTTGTGGATGTTGAAAACGGCCGGACCGTTTTTGCCTTTCAGAGCCAACGGCAGCTTGGTCCAATAATCATCCCATGAAACATTCACCGTTTTGATGGTGACGTTCGGATACGTCTTCGTGTAGGACTCAATCATCTTGTAGACAGGATCCGTGCCCTTGCTGCCCCAGCTCCAGTACTCGAGCTGGATTGGCTTGCCGTCGTTCACGAGATGATTGGGGTCGTAGGTGATGGTGTTGCCGATAACGTCAAGCCCTTTGTCGGCTTTCGTATCGGTTGTGCCGGACGCGGCATTGCTGTTCCCGCACGCAGCCAAGCCGACGATGCTCAGGGCCGCCACTGCCACTGCGATACCTTTGTTGATTTTCATATCTCTCCTTACGTCCTCGTAAGCCTTCATCCGCCCCTTGCGGACAAGCAATAGCATACGACAAGGGTTTCATATTGGCAATTCAAGGTTTTTAAAAATGTAAACGGTTTCATTTGAAACCCGTTTCATCTCACCGCTGTGAGCGTGCACACATTGTTTTTCATACGGCGTGTCGTATCGCAACCCTTTTCATTCATCTTTCAACTTTGTAGCCATGAGGACGGTAATGATGGTAGGCTGAAACAAACAGTGAAAAACTTTCGGAGGCACCATGAAAGCGAGCATCGGCGATGTGGCACTGAAGGCAGGCGTATCGAACGCTACAGTCTCACGCACTTTCGCACACCCTGAACAGGTGTCAGAGGCAACACGGTTGAAAGTGCAGGCCGCAGCTGATGCGTTGAATTTCAGCGTTTCCAGATCGGCAGGAATTCTTAAATCCGGTAGAACCTATCGCATAGCATTATTGGTCGGCAGCGGCGTCATCGAATGGTTCACCGCCGAAATCATTGCCGGACTTAACGATGTTTTGCGTGACGCCGGGTACGATCTGGTCATCTACCCCATCGAGGGGTCGGAGGCGCGTGACGCATTCTTCGAGGAACTTCCCGTACGCAGCAACGCCGATGCCGTATTCGTTTCCTCATTTGGCATCAGCCCCGACGAGGTCAAACGTCTCGGAACCGCAAAAATTCCGATTATCGGCATCAATACCACCAGCGAAGGATTCGATGCAACTGTCGGTATCAACGACAAAGAAGGCATCAAACTCATCGTTCGGCATCTCGCCAAGCTGGGACATCGTAACCTGCTGTATTTATATGAAAGCTTTTCCTCCACATTGGGATTCAGCTCATTTAACCGTATTTCCGGATTCCAGGAAGCCTGCGATGCAATTGACGGACTGACCGCCCGCACACTGGCAGTGCAAAAAGGCGACAGCATTCTAGATGCGGCAATTTCCGAGATCATGGCGCAAGACAACCCACCCACCGCATTGTGTTTCCATCAGGACTCACAGGCAATTCCATTGTTCTTCCGCCTTCAACGCAGCGGCCTTTCCGTGCCTGGAGATATTTCCGTAACCGGATTTGACGACAGCACCTTCGCCAAGGAGGCTGAGCTAACCACCGTTCGACAGCGCCCATACGACATGGCCGTCGATGCGGCGCAAAAGGCTCTGGCGCTCATCGAAGGACAACCCATCGAGGAACCATTCGAGACATTCCCCGTTCAGCTGCAAGTACGAAACTCAACCGCAAAACCACGCACCGCTCCCCTGCTGTAGGCCGCAGCGTGTACTCGCGTGAAATCACTTCGCGTAATACCCCACGCCAACCGGTCTATCTGCGTTATGTATGGCAGATTTTGCTTTTCGTACGGAAACATCTCGCTTATATATGGCACGTCGCCTGCGAAAACAGCCACTTCGGGGGTACGTTTTTGAGGTTTTCGCCGCATGTGTCTGCCATATGTAAGTGAGATGTCTCCGGTCAGGCCTCCGCTTCTGCCATACATAGACGAGATGCGAGCCGCAGACAAGCCTCTTCGTCTTACCCCGGCGTTCAATGTGCTTTTCTTACGGCGTTCGATGTACTTTTCTTCACACGCATGTACGTTTAATCGCCTCAAGCACCGATGCGAATCAAACTCACCAATGCTCGCACCGTCAACGACATACGCCAAGACAGCAACGCGACTTAACCCAAACCGCCAACATCAGTAGTTTGGTAGATACTCGCGCGCATAGCCGTCCACACCTCCATTGGACGAGAGGAAACGTGGAATAGAGTCATTGCCTTTTGCCGACCATCATGACGACGCGCGCAAACAGATAACGCTAAACTTGTCTCATGTTGATTATTTGCTTAACCTAGCGAAGCGACGAAGCAAGAGCAGGTGATATATGGTAACAATTTCTGACGTGGCGCACGCAGCCGGTGTTTCCAAGGCAACAGTCTCGTATGTACTATCGGGAGATCCTCGAATCACCCAAGCTACAACACTTAAGGTGCAACATGCGATTGACGAATTAGGCTATACGGTGAACCATGCAGCCCGCGCACTATCCGTAAGAAAAACCAAAACAATAGGTGTGGTCTCCCCCGCCTTTCACGGCAACTATCTGTCAGCCCTCTTTGGACTGTACGTGTACCTGCTATCCGAAGAAGCGACAAAGAGAGGATACGACACCCTACTCATTGGCGAGAACGACGGCTTCGAGGCAATGCATGAAGCATGGTCGTCAAAGAAAGTGGATGGGTTCATCCTGATGGACGTCAAAGATGAGGATCCACGAGTCAGCTATGCCGCAAAAGAGCACATTCCGACCGTTGCATTCGGCTCGCCAAAGAACTCACACGGTTTGGATACAGTGGATTCCGATTTCGCCAAGGCTGCATCATCAATCTTGAATTTCTTAGCCTCTGAAGGGCATAAAGAGGTGATTCTTATTCCATGGTCACACACAATATTTGATCAGGGTCTTGGCTACGCTTGGCGCTTTCTGGATTCAGCGATAGAGACCGCCAAACGTCTTGACCTGAAAATGCATGTCGAATATCCGAAAGACGACGATTCGGATCCTTCGCCCCTCATTGAGCATGCACTAGATACGCACACCAAAGCGACCGCTCTGATACTTCACAACGAGCCAGCAACAATCGTTGCCCCTCAGGTCTTGGCACGCAGGAATCTCCGAACACCGGATAACTTGCAGGTCGTAACCGTCTTCCCGAAACAGCTAGCAACATCAATGAAGATATCGTTCCCTGCAGTGCGTACGGACATTGCGCAACTATCAGAAGCCGCCGTGGGAGCCCTTTTGCGCCGAATAAACAATCCGAAAGCCCCGACGGTCACCCGCTATCTTGATTATCCACTAACCCAAGAGCCCGAGTAACATCGCAGCTACGTAGATTACGCGCAGAAAACAACCACGAGATTCTACATTAGTTAAGTTCGTCGATTTGACTTTTCAAAGATCAGGGTTTATTATTTAACTTGTTTAACCGGTTCAACAGTTTGGGATTAAAACTTCCCAAACGCAATAAATTAATCATTCAGCGCATAGGTGCGCTGTTAATGAAAGGAAATACCAAATGATCGGTTCAAATATGAAGCGCGTGATAGCTTTAATCGCCGCAAGTGCCGCGGCAGTCAGTCTCGCCGCTTGCGGTAGCAACTCGAGTCAAGATTCCAAAACAATCGAATTCTGGGACCCATACCCTCAGAAGAACGATAGCAGCACATGGGCGAAATACGTTACCAATTGTGCTCCTGAGGGATATAACGTAAAACGCATCGGCTATGCGCAGTCAGACCTATTAAACAATCTCACAACAGCTGTCAAGGCCGGCAACGCACCCCAGATCGCCCTGATCGATAACCCAAAGATGCCTACCGCTGTCGACGCAGGACTTGTTACGGATATCGAGGCAGCGGGAGTCGACGTTTCAGGATTCGACAAGAATATCGAAGGTCCCGGCATCATCGACGGCGTACAATATGGGGTTTCTTACGGCACTAACGCATTGGGCTTGTATTACAACCCCGATGTCCTCAATAAGGCCGGCGTCGACCCAGAATCGATTACCGATTGGGATTCACTCAACAGTGCCATCGAAAAAGTAGTAAACGCAGGATATAAGGGCATCACGTTCTCCGGCATTTCCGGCGAAGAAGGAACATTCCAGTTCCTTCCCTGGTTCTGGGGAGCCGGCGGTCAATTGAAGGACGCTTCAGGTTCCAGTGCCGAGCAGGATGCGCTTGATCTGGTATCCGGCTGGGTCCAAAAAGGTTGGGCTCCGAAATCGGTCGCTACGGACAACCAATCTGCTGCATGGGATCTGTTCCTTGGCGGCGATTACGGCTTCTCTGAAAATGGTTCATGGCAGATGGAGTCGGCCGTCGAGAAAGGCTACAAGATGATTTCCATCCCATCCAAAGATGGCGGAGTAGCCCCAGTTCCAAGCGGTGGCGAGTTCATTACCATTCCAGCCCAGAAAACCAAAGACAGTGACAAGATGAAAGCAACCGCGGAGGTCATTCAGTGCCTCATTGACGGAGATAATCTCAAGAAGACCAATGATGAGATGGTTTATCTTGCCGCCAAAAGTGACGTCCGCAAGCAGCAGGTGGAAGAGAACAGTGCCTGGGCACCTTGGGTTGACGCCGTAGAAAATGCTGAAGGCCGTACCACTGACGTTGGTCTGGAATACGAAGACATTTCTGCACAGCTTTCTGAAGATCTACAGGCTGCCTTGAATAAGGGCTGATTCGCGGTCTCATATTTTTCCGGGGCATCTGCCCGCCATTCATTGCGATATTCAGACGCCCCATTCCATCTTTTCCATCAACAGGCAGGTGAACTATGTCTCAAACAATCACCGCAGATAAACCAAGGCGAATCAAGCCAACCACATTGGCCGCCATTGGTTTCGCGGCCCCGCTGATTATTTACATGCTTATCTTCTACGTTTGGCCTCTGATTCAGAATATTTCCATGAGTATGCACCGCTACACACGTCGCACTTTTGTGACCGGCGATGCCCCTTGGTCTGGATTCGATATCTATAAGGAAATATTAAGCAATCAACAGTTCTGGACTATTCTCGGACAGACTTTGATTTTCGTCTTCGCTTCTATCGTTTTCCAATACTCTATCGGCTTGGCATTGGCGGTTTTCTTCAATCAGAATTTCAAACTTTCCGCGGCTTTGCGCGGCGCATTCCTTGTACCATGGCTACTTCCGCCAATGATTTCCGGTACGATCTGGCAATGGATGATGGACGCCGACAGCGGTGTTATTAATAATTTCCTCAAACTATTTGGTTTGGACCCGGTTTGGTGGCTGCAAGCCGATCATTCCTTGTGGGCGGTTATCATTGCCAATATTTGGCTTGGTATTCCTTTCAACCTCGTAATTCTGTATTCGGGCTTGCAAAACATCAATGGCGACTTGTATGAAGCCGCCGCGTTGGATGGCTGCAATGCTTGGCAGCGCTTCTGGAAGATTACTTTCCCGTTGCTCAAGCCGGTATCGATGATCACGCTCCTGCTAGGTTTCGTCTACACGTTACGAACAGTAGACATCATCTGGATTATGACCAAGGGCACTGGATCTTCGAGAACCTTGGCAACTTGGGCTTATGAGATGGCTTTCGGAAAGGGCACATCAGCAACCATCCGGTATTCGGAAGCATCCGTTGTGGGCACGATTCTCATTGTCGTAGCACTGATTTTCGCTCTGATTTACCTGTGGGCCCAGCGGAATGAAGAGAAGAGGTAACTAAAATGAAACATCGTTCATCATGGTGGAAAACACTTATAGGCATCATTTTGACGCTGATTATGCTCTTCCCCGTATACTGGATGATCAACATATCATTCACGCAACGTCGCTCCATCCGTTCAGGTGATCTGTTCCCGAAAGATTTCACGCTCGACAATTATGCCTCTGCGTTAAGTTCACAGCTCCCCTACCTAGGAACGTCATTGCTAGTTGCCATAGGATGCGTGATCCTGACCCTAGCAATTGCATTACCTTCGTCATACGCCATTGTTTTCTTGGAGTTCAAAGGCTCAAAGTCCATGAACTTCCTGTTGATTGTTGCTCAGATGATTCCCGCGGTCGTTATGTCTCTAGGCTTCTACCAGATCTACGATGACATCGGCCTTCTCGACAGTATTCCGGGACTTATCGTTGCCGACTCCACTTTGTCGGTACCGTTCGCGGTGATTCTGATGACGGGATTTATGTCTGGTATGCCACGCTCGTTGGTGGAGGCAGCGCAAATCGACGGAGCATCGCAGTGGGGTGTTTTTACCAAAATCGTGATTCCACTCTCCCGTAATACCATTGTCACGACTTCGCTGTTCGCTTTCCTCTGGGCATGGTCAGATTTCATGTTTGCTTCGACCCTCGATTCCGGTGGCGGCAAGATGAGGCCAATCACCATGGGTCTATATGACTTTATCGGTTCACAGAACCAAGAATGGGGGCCAATGATGGCCACCGCAGTATTGGCCTCAGTACCAACAGCGCTATTACTAATTTTCGCACAGAAATACGTTGCCGCCGGCGTAACAGCCGGAGCGGTGAAAGACTGATCCAACCCTTAAGTACATAATTAACAAGGACCAACTATGAGTGAACTAACTTTTGCTATCGATGGAGATGCACTGTTGTGGACTGGTGACGGCGAATATCTTCGCATCGAACCATGGGGAAAGAATTCAGTCCGCGTCCGCGCCTCGAAAATGCATGAGATACAGGAACAAGAAGGAGCTTTGCTGCCACAAAACAATCAGGCCTCAGACAGTCACGACTATGGTATCACCATTGACAAGCCCAATAGAACCGCCGAATTACGCAATGGCGATATTGTAGTTCAAGCGAAAGCATCCTGCGGCCTGTACTCCGGATCAGGATATGAAGAGCCACGCTGTTTACTGAGCTTCTATAAGGCAGACGGCACACCGCTCATTCAGGAAATACCATCTGGCGGATCACTAAATCTTCGAGCGCGATGGTTCAAACCGATCACCGGAGGCGACTATTCCATCGTTGCTTCCTTTACCACACCGGAAAATGAGAAACTATATGGTATGGGCGAGTACCAACAGAACATCCTCAATCTGAAAGGTTGTACCCTCGAACTCGCGCATCGCAATTCACAGGCATCTATTCCTTTCGTGGTTTCCAGCGCCGGATATGGCTTCCTGTGGAATAACCCGGCACTTGGAAACGTTACGTTCGGCAAGAACCGTACGGAATGGCAAGCTGAATCAGCCAAGCAGATTGATTACTGGATTACCACAGGCGATACACCTTCTTCGATAATGAAGCATTATGCCGACGCCACAGGGCATGCTCCTCACATGCCTGAATGGGGACTGGGATTCTGGCAGTGCAAGCTTAGATATTGGAATCAACGTCAGCTCCTAGACGTCGCTCATGGGTTTAAACAGCGTAATATTCCATTGGATCTCATCGTTGTAGATTTCTTCCACTGGCCGCATATGGGTGACTTCCGTTTTGAGAATGAATTCTGGCCCGATCCCAAAGCTATGGCGGACGAGCTGCACAGCATGGGAGTGAAACTCATGGTATCTGTGTGGCCCCAGGTCGCGCTCGCCTCAGAGAATTATGTTGAGATGAAGTCAAAGAACCTTCTCGTGCGCGCAGATAAGGGTGAAGACGTCGGCATGATGTTCGAAGGTCCCAGCCAGTTCTATGACGCCACCAATCCAAAAGCTCGCGAATATGTTTGGGAGAAGTGCCGAACAAATTATGCCGAGCTTGGGGTTGATGCATTCTGGCTCGATGAAGCGGAACCTGAATACGGCACGTACGATTTCGACAACTATCGATATTACGCCGGCCCAAACCAGCAGGTGGCAAACATCTACCCAAGAGACTACAACAAAGGCTTCTACGAGGGGCAACAAACCATAGGAAGGGATGGTGACATCGTCAACCTCACCCGTTGCGCTTGGGCTGGTTCGCAACGCTATGGTTCTCTTGTTTGGTCTGGAGACGTTGGTTCGACCTTCGCCGACCTTCGTGCCCAGATTACCTGCGCCATCCACATGGGCATGGCCGGTATTCCTTGGTTCACCACCGATATGGGCGGTTTCCATGATGGGATAATTGATTCGGACGATTTCAAGGAGTTGTTGGCCCGCTGGTGCGCGTTCTCATGCTTCCTACCGGTCATGCGCAACCATGGCGACCGTAGTCTGCATACGACAACCGGCAAGGAGACCATCACCAATTCGGCCGGAGACCACCGTTCGCCAAGTGGCGCCGACAATGAGCCTTGGAGCTATGGCCCCGAGACGGAGCAGATCTTCCGAAAGTTCATTGCCATTCGCGAGAAAATGCGCCCTTACACTCGGGAATTGTTCGAATCAGCACATACCGATGGCCAGCCTTTGGTCCGTGGACTCTTCTACGAGTTCCCTCAAGACGAATCGGTGTCCGATATCGCCGATGAATATATGTTCGGCCCTGATATCCTAGTGGCCCCCGTAGTTGAGGCCGGAGCCAGATCGCGTGAGGTGACGCTTCCCGGAAACGCTAGCATCACATGGACGGATCTACGCACTGGCAAAGTGTATGGAGGGGGGCAAAAAATCACTGTCGACGCCGGAATAGACACGATTCCAGCCTTCGCACGCGACGGCCACGATCACGGACTGATCGGAATGCTATAAATTCCCGCACAACAAGTGTGGGGCGTCCGTTCCCAAGGCGAACGCCCCACACTCTGCGCATCTTTTCCATTTCAACCGGTCTATCTGCGGTATGTATGGCAGATTTGTAGCGGGCTTTCAATCAAACAGATGTTGGGCAGTTTTACATGGCACTTATCAAAGATCCTGTTTTCTGCCGCTCCATACTTAAGGAATTCAGCCAGAAAATACCGATCGCTTTTGCAGCCGCATCAATTAAGTGACTGCAAAAATCCATTCAATACGCTGCTGCCAGCAACACCTCGGAAAGCAAAATAAAAGTTTGACCAATATATTCGGAGGCATCGTCAAGCAATGCAACCGTATTAAAACTTGGTTCGATTAAGGTTCGATAAATCTGCCTCGCCATTTTTGCTTATGGCGAGGCAAAATACATCCTTCCCACATGGCTTTGCTGCTTTTTGTATCTTTTGTTGTTATCCGTTGCCACTTGTCGGCATCGGCACGGCATGTCAGTATCATGTGCGTATGCGACTTATTGGTAATATTCTGTGGCTGATTCTGGGTGGACTGTTGCTCGCCGCCAGCTGGGCCATTATCGGTTTGGTGTTGTGCATCACCATTGTGGGCATTCCACTGGGTATTCAGGCGTTCAAGATGGCGGGGCTCACGTTGACCCCGTTTGGTAAGACCGTGGAGTATGGCGGCGGCGTGGGATCCGTGCTGCTGAACATCATCTGGTTCGTACTGGCCGGTTTGTGGATGGCGATTGGCTATGTGGGTGCCGGGCTGCTCAATTGCATCACCATCATCGGTATTCCGTTCGGCATTCAGTCGTTCAAGATGGCCAAGCTGGCTTTGTGGCCGTTCGGTTCGCAAATTCGCAGCTTGTAAATCACTTCAGATCACTTCAGATTACTTCACCCAGCATAGACGGCCATCGACTGCCGTCTTGCATATAAGTATCGAGGAGCTGCGGTTCGAACAGGCCGTGACCACTGCGCCCTAAGCAACGAAACACGTCTCATTTCGCTTATGGCAGCTCTAGAGCGGCAAGGCTCAAAAACTGAACAGTCGAACATTACCTGCCCAAATGATTGCTGATGCCAGCCGCGAATCCCACCGCAGCACTTCCATTCATGCCCAGGCCATTCAACAATCGTCCCGCATGCTTCGCGCCGGCCCATACCGCGTTGATGATGTTGCCGGCGCCATATCCGGTAAGCACCGTCCACGGATGGGCGAGCAGCCCGCATATCGGGTCAAGACTCTGGTAGATTCGCGCGAAGAACGATCCGGGTGCCGGCCTGCATTAGCACAGCGCCAATCGCATACACAACGATGAGGTTGCGCAACCGCTTGGCATAGCCCACGCATAAGCCACATAAGCGGCAGCAATACGCCGAACAGATGCATGCCGATATAGCTGGGCTCCGCGAACAGGAACTGCGGGTGACCACCGCCCCACACCGAGCTTTCATTGATGTACTGCCGGTACATGAGGTGCGCGAAATAGTCGGTCAACGGCTTGATATGCAGATGGATGGATAGCCATTGCACCACGCCCACGCCGAAGGAGAACCAGTAAGAAGCGATGAGAATCCGCAATGGCGTACGCCATGGAATGCGTTTGATGTCGAACGCAAGGGCGATCGCACCCAAAGTGGCGAGCACGCCCAATAATCCGGTGATGCTCATGAACGCGGCGTTGAGGTGGATGCCGAACTTCAGCCATCCCGGGATGGACAGGATTATGCAGGCCACCGGTAGGAGGAACATTGGCAGGTACCGGTTGGCTGCGATGCGCAGTTGCCGCCAATTGCATAGGCAGTACACGGCGAACAGCGCCGGACTGATTGGCGACCAGAACGGCGCGTACAGGCCGAGCGTGATACCGTCCACCGGAAGAAAAGCGATGGCCAGCAACAGCCAAATGACGTTGCGTTCCTGCGTTGTCAGAAATTGCAGGAACGGCCGGTATTGCTGTCGGTATTGCGGTCGGCCATGATGGTTGCTCGCGTCGATGGTGTCGTTGCGTGCGCATGCCTGATTCATGTGATTCTCCCTCCCCGTCAACCCTACCCGTTCATCATGATGTATAGATGCCACCCGTTGTTCATTTGTAAGCGCAACGCCTTCGTCAGACTTGTAGGTCTGGCAGTTCGTCGGCGAATGGCTCGGCAGGCGTGCGGTAGCCGAGCACTCGCATGGGCCGGTCGACCTTGTGCTGTAGCGGACAGGCGGCAGCCCGTCATCATTCATCGATTAAACGTCCACTTCTCCTCAGGCTTGCGGCAAATTGTTCTTCCGTGATTTCTTCTGTCACCAGTCTGGAAATGAGTTTATATAGGGTATTTCGTTCTGGCTCTGGATCATCATCGATATCCAAATCAATTCTTTCCATTTTCAGGATGGCCAAGGATATGGCCATTGCGGTGCGCTTGTTGCCATCAGCGAAATAATGATTTTTGGCTAGGTGAAAGGTAAAATGCGCCATTTGTCGAAACAAATCTTCGAATCGTTCTTTCGACGATTGACCGAATACCGGCAGAAATGTCGAATCTACAACGCCACTTACGGAATCGGCGTCATTGGCTCTTTCCACGGTAAATCCGCCGATGTCGTCAAGTTGCTTCCTGTGTACTCGGACGATTGCTTGTGTCATTGCTTCTGCGAAATCATCAGATGGAAAAACGAGTGGCGGCGCTTGGATATGCCACCACTCGTCAGTGTATTGCTCAGGCATTGCGCAGAATCCTGAAGGTGTTCTGCCATTTTGCATTTACTTCATCCAAACTAGATGCAAGAGTGTTTTTGGGGAAGGTCAGACCGTCGTCGGATGCGAGAATGGCATCGTTGGTGATCTCGACGTTTTCTCCTTCCCTGTAGACATTCTTCCAAGCGGAGTTCTTTCGATGGGAGAATCCCACAAGATCGAATGCCGTCAGAAAACCGTATTTCTTTGCCGTCCCATCTACGACGGATAAGACCTGTTCATCCTTTGCGGTTTCGCCCTCGGGCTTGAGAATCCTGTTGCGTCCGTATTTTTGGAAAGTGAAATAAACGTTCCTCTCAACCGGACCGTAAGGCCACGCTTCAATCTTGTCTTCGAACAATGGTTTCCCAGTTTCGCGCAGAGATTCGACTTGCGCGAAATAAACGAGCTTGTTCAGCACAAGATTCGTAATGTCGATATCAGAGCCATGGCGAAGAATGAAAGCATTCGCTACTTGTATTGACTTCATGGCCCCTCCTTTGTCATGGAAATTTCTATGTTCAGATATATGAAGCTTGCTTTCGAAAGGATATATACTGCCAGTCCTTCTCTCAAAACACAAAGGTAGCATTCAATAATGCATTTGTCAGACGCTGTAAGAAATCCTTCATTTTCAGTTTGGCAGCATTTCGCACGCTAGGGCTGTCGACAAGGATAAGGAAACCACATATTGTTGCCGCAAAATCATGCGTCAAGAGATAGCTACAAAATACGTCGAATAGTGGTTTGGGATTTTCGATAACGCCCGAATTCTTGCGCACTTTCGGATTCCAGCCCTGACTCAAGAGGGCATGGCCCGCGTCCTGTGTACGATTTTCATTCGCCAAAACAAAAAACCGCGATTGGAAGTCAGGAGACGGAACCATGCCCGAACACATCATACAGATCGACCAGAACCTGCTCGAGACCAGGCTCGACCGGCTGATCGCCGAGAAGATGACGCAGATCCTCAACGCGATACCCGACGCTTCAGGCCGACGAGATCACCAACGCCGCCAAGTACGAGCGCACCGGGGAGCGGAAGGCGTACAGGGCCGGCCACTACGAACGCAAGCTCACCGCCAAGGCCGGCAGGCTTGAGCTGAAGGTGCCGAAACTTAAGGGCACCCTGTTCGAGTCCGCGGTGATCGAACGCTACCGGCGGTGCATGGTGCATTTCATGCGCAACGTGCTCTTGAAGACGCCGCCGACCCACAGGCAATGGGCGTCCGCCTCTACCTGGACATGTCCCGGCTCGATGACAACCTCGCGGAAGCGAACTGATCATCGTGCCATGGACGGCCATGACCCAAAGTGCGCAATCTTTCGGGCACTACCGTTCTCCAGATGCGACTGCCATACATAAGCGAGATAACTTCTGGTCAGACCTCCAAATCTGCCACATATAAGCGAGATACACACGAATCCGAGTTCTTTCAGACTGATTATCAAGCCGGAGGCAATCTACCCCACCGTACCGTTCACTCAGAATCCGTTTGTGATCTTCACGAAGTTTCCGCACGACTTTCCCGTCCATGCATCTCTCGTCTCATGTCTGCACACAACCCGCGTTCCGTAGTCATCTTGAGAGATGTGCAGACATAAGCCCGCCCTTCCATTCGCAAAACCGAGAGCTGTCGGAGCCTAATCATTCCTTACGCATGGGATCCTTAAAAGTGCGTGCCTATCTTTCCACATAGCCAAGGCTTTTGGCCTTGGCCGTTATTTCGGAGATATTTTCTTCTGACATATATTTTTTTAAGTGCCACAGTAGATACGACAACCTGACACGATTGATGTCAACCGTTTTAGGTAGATGTTCGATGCGCCAAATGTAGTATGCAGACAAAGCATTGGGATCGGTCACGCATTCCTCATCGACAGCGACGAAATAGTCCTCAGAGCTCATGCTTGTCAACATTTCTTCCGGCACGAGCTTCATTGCATCTTCAATTGCTTCACCTAGAAAAGCAATAGCATCAATAAGTCTTTTCCTCTCGTACGAAGAAGCGATACAAGGCCATCCACTCATCCTTTTCGCATAGTATTTCGATATCCATTTATCCCAGATATTTCGAGACGAACGACCATTAAACCCTTTGCTGTAAAATTTATAGAAAACATCAGAAAAGAGATTCAAATCGTTTTCTCTATTATCTTTACTGATGATTTTCATAAATAAATTATCAAAAGAAGCACATTTAAGGCTTGTATCAGACATCACCATAGCAGCGAATTCATACAGCTTCTTTTTAAACTTCTCTTCCGCTGATGGGATTTCTTTGGTCAAAGAAACAATAACCGAATACTTCATAACAAATCTACGTAAATTGGCGTTGGGATTACCCAACATAATTCGCCATGAAAGATCGCGCGTTTCGTCGTCGTTCAGAAGACCAAGAAGATTGTCATTCGCGTATTTTTTATCAATTCCATAAAAATATCCCGCATAATGCAGCAGTCCCATTTTGGCGCATAGTCTTGCATCAGCGCTTCCAGAAAGAAGAATATTCAATGCGCTATCCATCTCCTCAGGAAGCCCTTTTCCTATAACGCTCTTTCCATATACGCATTTGCATCGTTTAACCCAATAATCGACCATTTTATACGGCCAAGCACGCTTAACCGATTCCAGGGATTTATCAGCACATTCAAAATCCGGCGAATACTTTTTCATAATGTTTAGCGCGAAAACATTAGAAATTCGAAATTCATCCTCGCTATATTTGTAACCAAATGAACTTATCTGTCGACACAGGAGCTGAGAGAGAACACCAACACCCAACATCTCCCATTTTTCATCTTGAATCGCCTCGAAGATATTAGCCCTGCATTCCTCCAAATCCAAGGAATCAATCGACATAACCAAGGTTTCCATCAATATGGAAACCTTTTTATTATCTTGGTCGATCTTAGATGAGAGAGCCTGACAAACTGATCGTATTCTACTTATGTTATTCATGCAGAAGGGAGGAATAACACGTTCAATAACAGTTTCAAAATTGAGAGATTCAAAATCGTCATATCGTCTAGGAAGACGAAGAATAGCATCAATCGCAGCGTCGGGATCCGAAGCCAACAATAACGCCAATTCTTTCTCGCCTATTTCAGAAGCGCCAGATTCCACACTGACAAGCTTGTTTTTGTTCGCCAAAGATCCGGTGCCATGAATCGATTCATACAATGAGCGGCCTTCCAGCCAATCAATTTTTCTCAACAAATAATAAAGGAATCTCTGGCACCCATCAATGCCGACCTTCCCTCCACTCTCTTTAAAATATTTCAGGAGTTCGTCATGTATTTCAGGTGAAAAATCATCAAAGATACTTGCAACATAATCAATCGTATCATCTCCATACAAATAGTAGTTCAAACAATCATTTTGAAGCATCCATCGAATCTTCCTATCTGGAATCCAGTCGGATTGCACCACAGCATAAAGGGCAAGCCTCGTAAAAATAACGTGCCCATACCCTTGCCATCGTTCGATGAGCACATTTTTCGCATCACATGAACGCGCAACTTCCTTTAAAACTTTGATCACAAATTCAATCCCGGGGTCCATGAGAAATGAAAAATCATCCTTTTCCAAATCACGTATATCCGAAGACAAATAACCTTCCACAAGATCAGAGCCATAATAATCGTTCAATAAATCACTTGCTTCGCACAACGAATTTTCGAATTGCAACAATGTGTCATTTGAAGCGATGCATAGTCCGCAGATTTCTTCGAGATCGCCTTCATATCCACGCAATCCAGCGTCACATTTCACTTTTGCGCACGGTTTTTTCAGAGATTTTTCGTTCTTGATGGAACTCAAATCCTTGTAATCCAATACAAGGTATGGCTGCAAGAGCAATCGCCATCCAAGTGCAGTTTTTGGCATCCCCATTTCCCTATATGCCTTGGAATGATCAGCGAAACCGCACGTAATACCCGGTATAGACGTTCGCAGAACCGTTTCCAATGCTCTACACTTTTCCTCACCGACATGGCTAACCATTGAGGCTAGCTCTTCAAATATCGCTTTGGGAATGCGCTGTTCGCAGTAAGCGAGATAATTGAGGATTATCTTATCCCCACCATCCTCGACGCAAAGCAGAGCAACCCATTCACATATTCTCCGTTCTGTTTTATTTTTGGGTTCTTCATCACTGAAAATCCAAGGAAACAGATTTTGCTCTCTAGCCCAAACCAACCAGTTCACATCTCGTGCCAAACTTGCGAAATCATCGACGAAAGCCTCTTCTAGGAGCGATTCTTTGACATAGTCAATATCTGTTTTTCTGATAGGGATCCCTTTTTCCAGAATTGAACGGAATCGCGTTCTTCTCTCAAAAACAGAAGAACGCGCATTTTCATCCCATTGTTTTAGCGCCTTCGCTAGAGACGAATGCTCGCCTCCGACTACCGGATATGTGATGGTTTCGATGTGGAGTCTTTCGTATTTTTCTTTAACGTCTTCATTCAATTCACTATCGCCAACAAAGGCGTATCTCTTTTTGTCTCGTTCAGGCATTCCCAATGCCAGATATCGCATGATTGGATCATTAACGCTATATCCAATAAATAAAACAGTGTAATTTTGGAATAATTCCACGAGAAAATGAGCGGCCCAACCTTCCGTCAGATATGCTCGACCGAAATCTCTATCATCCAGAACTAAATATTTGACGTCACCTTTGACGGATCCATGCAAATGTAGTAGACCTTGAAAATCATGCCCAGGTGGGAAAGCCGGCGCATAGTACTGACGCTCGATTTCAATCCCTTCTGTCTTCGCAGCACAGGCGAGAAAGTCGTCATAATTCGTTGTCACAACACGAGCCGGCGGCCGTGATCCAGCCAGGGACATAATGGCAGCATGTTCATCATTGAACTCAACCCCTTCTCCCCGAAAACGCTGTTTCACATATTCGTGCGCCGTTATGCCGTCGTCACTCAGCGAACCTATGAAGCCGTCAAGATGTTCGAGATCGCTCTTTTTAGGTTTTTCATAGCCTGCCTCCTTAGCCAATTCTTCGGCAAGCTGCCTGTATGACGGAAAATTGGTTGGCGGCGCCATGGAGGCTCCAGCCCCGACGAAGAAGACCAGTTCTCCCCTGTTATGAGCTTCCATCAACTCATCAGGAATATTAACCCCATCTGTGATTTCCATAGACACCCCTCAAATAGCATCCGTGCGAGCCATTCCCCACTCCATTCCCTGCAGAGGAAAACACGCCATCACGCCCAATACTACCCGAACACCCCCGTTAAAAGTACGACCGCCACGCCAGCGAACGTTCGGATTGGAACAAGATAAATACGAACAAACGCATTACCGATTACATGGATGATTACGATGAAAATAGCGAAGGCGGAATAGAGTCAAATTCCTTCTGCCGCCCATCGTGGACAGGATCTAAGCGCCGGCAAAGTATGAGGTAGGCAGAGAATTACTGTCGACGCCGGAATAGACACGATCCCAGCCTTCGCACGCGACGGCCATGACCATGGACTGATCGGAATACTATAAATTCCCGCACAACAGGCGCGGAGCGTCCGTTTTCAGGGCGAGCGCCCTGCACTTCGCGCAATATTCCCATTCCAACCGGCCCTGCTGAGTTATATATGGCAGATTTTGCTTCTTAACATGAAGCTTCTCGCTTATATATGGCACAGCGCCTGCGAAAACAGCCACTTCGAGAGTACGTTTTTGGAGCTTTCGACGCGTGCGACTGCCATATATAAGCGAGATGCTTCCAGTCAGACTCTCAAATCTGCCATATATAGTCGAGACACACGCGAATCCGCACTCTTTTCAACCCAATCATCAAATCGGGAGGTAGTCCACCCCGCCACACCGTTCACTCGAATCCGCTTGTGGTCTTCATTAAGGCTTCGCACGGTCTTCCCATCTGCACATCCCACTGCAACACCGCTTTTCCGAACTTGTGCAGACAGAGAACAAACGTTGTGCAGACACAAAACCGCACCTCCAATCACCGAACCCGAATCTTGCAGCCCAGCAATCAGAGCGTAGTCCAAGTCGCTATATCAACTTCCCATATATTTCGATACAGCGTTGTTTTCTATACTCCCTATCAAAAGGGGTCGGCGAATCACACCACCGATCGCTTCCAACAGATCTTTCCATCGTAATGACTATTAACGGTATCTAGTAGCTTTTGCGGAACATCATATTCTATTGGCTTATTCTGAATACTGATCATGCCATCTGAAGTGGCATATCCTATGAGCGCTGTTTTCAATGTGTCAAATGTCGGGAAGAGCGCTTTCTTAACACCATCATCTTCATATACCTCGTGAAGCTCATCCATCGAAAAAGTAACACTATGCTTGATTCGTTCAATGTAATCATGGAGTTCGGTGACACCTTCATTAGGAAAGATCTTCTTTCCCTCATCCATCATCTGATACACCTGTTGCGATATTTCTACAGATTGACGGAACCGCATCTTCTCAAAACGCCAATTACTTTGCAGAGATCTCCCATTCCGCATTGGGTACACGTAGGCACTCTGGTGATCGCAACGCTGCAGTGGCTGATATCCAATCTGGAAAGCCAAGCCGTCTACATCCCCAGATTGTAGGAAAAATCTTCTTTCCGCGCATGCAGCATTCACCGGATCAGTGTTGTACAGGTGTTTGAAACTCCACTCAGTTCCTCCGCCATTCAAGAAATCAATAGTCCAGTCGGGTGTGTGAAAGATATATCCGAATTGCGCATCTTCGCTTTTGTCGACCCCCCCTGCGTGAGGGGTCTATACGAATCGGTTTCGGGAACGTATTTGCAGGTCGCGAAAAATAGAGCTGCTTTAAAATCGTTTGTCAAATCCATCAGATGGGTGGCTAGACCATAATGTTGAGCAAGTGCATCAAAATTTATATCACTGATTTCGGCTTCCCAGTATGGGACAACATTGATTTTCCAAATAAGTCTACCGAACTGTCTTTTTCTTAAATGCGCTATTACACGAATTAGCTCTTTCTCTTTGTTGCTCATTCCATCCTTGAGCATTCGATTCAAAGATGGAATGGATTTATGGTAATTCTGAATTTCCCCACGGAATAAATGTCCTTTGCTCGGGAACGTTATTATATGCAATCCATACGGCATCTGAATTACGGTTCCTTCAGTCCGCATCATTAGGGATTGTTCAAGGACATAATCCATCTCCGGAACGTCAATTCCATTTCGAATTGCTTCATTTCTTTCAGCTAATGCATGCTTCACAGCTTCTGCCCGTGTGCGTCTTCCTGCTCTGCGTAGTACAGGAGCTGATTGATATCATCAATCGAGATATCGTGTACGGCATTTTCCTGAGGATTTTCAAAAAGCCAACCGTTCTTGTCATACACCAATCCTGATGACATATCACATCTCTATCTCTAATTAATTCAGCCTATCCATCAAGCAAAGCATCATCATTTTGCGCAAAAACCACCTAATACTACTGCTCCAACTTTATTTTTGAAGAGAGATGAATCGTTTTCGCCATAAATGAACATTGAATGCTTTAGACCAAATGCTTAGGTGAAGCTGAAACGCCAGAAGTTATTCGACTATTTTCTCGCTCTCGAATCCTCGTGGCTAGTTCTTCAATTTTGTTAGTAAGCCACATATTAGCCGTTGTGTCCTCTTCGTAATTTGCCTCGGCATACATGTTAATTCTGCCATCCTCACGCATTTTTTCAACCTGCGACAACGCTTTCATGTCACCATGCGGATAAATAGCAAACGTCGATCCGTTATTCTTATTAACCACCGAAAAAGCAGGAATGTCACTCGGACCATCAGCGATATATATCATATTCTCAAATTGAACCCGCCTGTCTTCCTTCGCGATTTTACTATTGACATCTATCCCCTCGATCTTTCCTATTCCTTTGTTAATTTCAAAAAGCGCCCGTGTTTTAGTCGTATTATCGATCGTATAAATAGTCTCGCCAAGCACTTTATTTCCCTTAGAATCCTTAGTGTCCAAAAGCTCACATCCCCATATGCCATCAACGTAGTCATATAGTTCAGATCCTCGTATCACCTCAGCGAAACCGGTACTGACAATATAGTTTTCAACCTGGATACCTAATTCCGAACATCTATTGTCGTCACGAAACATGCTCTTCGTCTTCTTGAAGAAATCAATGACTCCTGGATAGAATTTTTCCCGAGCACCATATTCACGAAGTTTTTCGTTATTCAATCCCGCAAATTTTCCACCTTGTCTTGATTCTCTGATAAAGGCATTCAAATAATATGTATCATGATTCACTCGCGTACCTTTTGCTTCCAGCCTTTCTGGAGCCGTATTGACTTCCGTCCAAAAGTCATGCGAATCAATCTGATAATTCGCAAAAATAGGATCTTGCATATACCCATCAATGAGGGTCTTATCGCAGTCCCATATCAAAGCAATGATATTCGACAAGCCAATCTCCTTAGCCGTTTCTGCAGTGACATCGCTCATGTTTGAGTTTACCAAGATACCGCATATCGAGCGCTTCAATCAGCCAACCTTTACGTACCGTGCGTAAGAACCGCATCCCGATCGTTGGACTAAGGCAATTCAGATTCATATGGTGGGGCACTGGTCATATCCAATTTTCGCATCACAGGAGACCACAAAACCCGAGTACTCAATTCTTCAGGCTTTATCCACCAAAAACCAGATGATACACACAAAAACGGGTGGTCTGATTACGCAAAACCAGACCACCTGGCATATCAAAAGCCCTACAGCGCCACTACAATTTCGTGACGATTGTTTTGGGATCTCGTCGCGTCGAACGGCATACCGGCACGGATTCGGGGAAGTTTCCTACTGCGATATACATCACGGGCAGTTCGTAGTCAGGCATATTCAACAGTGCACGCGTTTGCCGATCCTGGGACAGGCTGAACATGGCGTTCAACGGGCAGGCAGCAAGACCGTACGCTTCCAACGCATACAGCAGCGACATGGAGAACAAGCCACCATCCACGAACGGTTCGTTACGTTCACCGTTGTTCATGAACGCGCGGATATCCGAGGTTACCAACAGCAATAC
>OGHF01000615.1_pt1 | contig 23874 bp, 32 predicted proteins | sample 1571481 | NCBI WGS metagenome assembly OGHF01 (sample SAMEA2581952, study PRJEB24529) | metagenome | biome: Human gut stool | place: China | collected 2011
CAGCGGTTGCAGCACCTCTATCACCAGCGGTTGCAGCACCATAATTACCAGCGGTTGCAGCACCACTATCACCAGCGGTTGCAGGAAACCCCGGATTTGCATTATTCCTATTAGTGCACCGTTCCTTTACATAAGATACGGTTGCTTTCACAAGCCCTTTTATATCGAGTTTTGCTCCGATATGTATTTTAGAACAAGCGATCTTTGCATCATCCTCATCCGCATCCATATAACCGCTTCCCTCAACTTCGTGAAACTTATTCATACCTATATAAGCAGGCGGATAATATCCAAAGACATCCAATGGATGAAGACAAAAATGAAATCCATTTTCGCAAGCTCCTATTTCTCCTTCTTCCTCGTAGTCCTTGCCTTCTTCGTATTTAAACCCTCGGCATGTCATATCTGGATTAAAACCCTTGTATCCTTTTATTTTGGTAAACTCCTTTGGCAGAGTAACGTTATCAGGAAGATTTGCTCTAAGTATCATGTACGCCATATAATTTGTATCAAATCCGGCTATTCCTGTACCAATAGCGGTGAGAAGAAATTCCTTTTCCGGATGCTCTTCAGCAAACTCTCGGAAGTTTCCTAAATAGGTTATTAACTCTTCCTCGGTTACTTTCTGCATATCCTTATCCAACGTTGGAATGGCGTAGGACTGGCCTTGTATGCCTTCTGCCTGCCCCATCACTGCACCAAATTTTTCTACGGCTAATCTTGCTGCCCCTCCGGCATGATTACCGTTCATGTTAGAGCCAAAAACGAATATCTGATTTTCTGTAAGTTCCTGAATATTATCAGGAGTTAATTTCTTTTTCATAATGTATTGTTGTTAGTTAATTGGTAACTTCATAAAGCACATCCATATCGTCTTACTTTGTCTTCCTGTTGTATGACCGAACAACGGCTTATACGGAATAATAGACAATATTTCAATAGCTTTTATCTCGCTCTCGTTCCACTTAAAGACAAGAGTTCCATTTGGTTTCAAAACTCTCATGCACTCATCAAAGCCAGCCTTTATCACTTCCTGCCAATTGTCGGGGAGTTTTCCATACTTCTTTGCCATCCATGATGTTTCACCAAGTGTTTTTAAATGTGGTGGGTCAAACACTACCATATAAAAGGTGTTATCTTCAAATGGTAAATTAGTGAAATCTGCTACAATATCGGGTTTTACTTCTATGGTTCTGATTTTATCTCTATCCTTGGCCGTGATGGTTTCGCTACGCTTGTCTATGAATAAAGTGTTAGGATTATGTTTGTCAAACCAAAACATTCGGCTACCGCAACAGGCGTCTAATATGATTTTCGTTTTACTCATACTTATATTGTTTTACTCTAATTGATTCGTACATACTTACCTGCTATATCACACGTTCATCTCTCTGCCTCCTTAGCCTTAACCTTGCGTATTAGCGAACGGGCCTTGTTTCTCACAAGCTCCGTAATATCATCCGCGCTGTCTGCAAAGGAGCACTGATAGACATTGTCCGTACACTCCGACATGAACTGTACATGGGCCTTAGCTTCTTTACCTACCTGCATTATCTTATCATACATCTCCAATCGGTAATCAGGATGATATTTCTTAAGAACTTGGTTAAAGTCCATTGTGAACGTCTCTATCATGTCGCAGATCAGAATAATCGCATTGGTGCAAGTATTGATATACTCCCTGTCTTCGGGCGACATATCAGACATGAGGCTCTGCATATTCTCCGTTTCACCTTCGTAGCTGTCAAGATATTCACGTATTACCCGATCCTCTATCTTTTGCATTTTTTCCTTTAGCAAAACGGCTTTGGCATATTGCCTGTTGATTATATACTGGGAATGCTTGTTCTTTAGAGCAATCATTTGGCTGTCCTCCCTAATTGCTCTCCTCATTCTCTCTAAGACATCTTCGGGTAAGTCGTTTATAGTTAGTTTTTCCATTATTATGTTATATTTTTATCAATTACAATAATATCCGCTACACAGCAACATTCTCCGTCTATCCTCCATGAAGAATAAACCGGATATCTTCTGTTGAACAACGGACATCGCCTGCACCGGGGAAGAGTTCTTTTGTTTTCGCTTCTCCCGGTGCAGAGAATTGGGTATCCCTGAATATTCATTGCTTTTTTCTTATCTGTAAAAATCCGCGCTTCTCACATTCACGCAGCAACTCCATATCTTCATCCTTTATATCACATGGTGTTTCATGGTTGATGCTCATATAGTCTGATATTCCAAACTTTCGGCATATATCGTGATAGAAACGTTTGTTTCTGCCTCTTGCGGTCCAGCATACTGTTAGCTTCATATTGGCAACACATTAGGATATTTCTTGTAATACAAGTTTGTAAGTGCAGATTTTAATTGCTGGTAATTCTTTACTATTCCTATCTCTATCCATTGCGCAATATTCATTTCGAGTTCGTATAACTCCCTCAATTTGCTTTCGTCTGCAAATTTGTTTCTCATTTCACTTTCATGCTTCCCGTAGACTATGATATTAAGAGAACGGGCGAGGTCTTTTACCTTTTCTCTGAATATATCTTCGGGCAGGATAGATTTTACTGCTTTACACATCGTCGGATAAGCATCGCCCGAAAGATTGCGGAATTTAATCATTTCGTCTTGAATGAATTTTAAAACCTTTACTTTGAATGTAGGATTTAACCACATGGCAAAATCTAAAAACATAAGAGGTGTCATCCATGTACCTCCATTCTTTCCTCTTGTAACAACAACAATAGATTTTGGAAAGTCTTTATAATCACCACTTTCTAAAAGGCGGGAATTCCCGTCTTTAAATTCGGGCTCTTCCATGAGAGCTTTAACAAATTCTCTTGTTTCTTTTAACCTGAGATAATCTCCGATTTTCTTGGCATTATTTTTATTAACACTATTCCATTGCGCAAGCAAATTTGTACAGTCGAATTTTCCATCACAAGTTCGTTGTGTTACTTTAAAACCGCCCATTGGACGAACCATTATTTGATTTGTTTTCATATAATAAATTTTAGATTTTACTCAATAGAAAAGTTTCTCTCCCTTTTTCCGGAAAGTGAGGTAGCCCGCATATAGGCTACCCAACACGATAAGTATTTCAATCATGGCTTTACGGTTTGATTATTCCTGTCCGCCTGAATTCATCCCACTTGTCGTACTGCTTCGTCTTTACGAGGAAAGAGAAGCATGAGCATTTTAGTTCTATTTCCCTGCGTTCGCTCCACCTTGTCCATTTGAGTATTTCTTTCGTTTGTTCCAGTTCCTTTTCAAGCATTGCAATTTTCCGCTTGTCGGCTGCACTTGACTTTACAACCTTCGGGGCAATCTCGTTCACCTTGTGAAATACTTCACGATACACATCAAATACAGGACGAACCTTGCGGGCAATGAAGTATTCAAGGCAAGAGACGGAGAGGTGGTATTCTATTGTTGGCCTGCCGCCTTTGGGGTTTTCCGCTTTTTGACGGAAAAGTTGATAATCAATGTCTTGGATGAAGTTCTTAGTTAATTCTTTAGTCGCATTATCTTTTCTTGAATAGGCAAGCATCCAGCAACTATCAAGGTTGACAGGGTAGGGAACATCCAATTTTGAAAGTTCCAAAATGGCTTTAAAATAGCGTTTGATTTCTTCGGTTGAAGAAGATAGGGATAAGGTTGTTGCTTTCTCGTTAGCAGCTAACGTAGATTGTGGGGTACATATTATTCTCCCATTCTCTAATTTCACGTTCTTGGTCATGTGATGAAATTTGAGTTATGTATAAAAAGAAAGCTGTCCGCTTCCCTGTTTTGTCCGACCAAGAACACTACACAAGATTAATGCGTAGCCACATAGGGAAAACGAACAGCCTTTTATCTTTGCGGATACAAGCAGTCGAATGGATATAAAAAATCCACGCAATAATCTTATATGTCATGTTCTTGGTCTTGAACACCGCAAAGATACTAACTCAAATCAAAACGCCAAAGGAAAAGCCTATTTTTTATCAAACTTATGCAACCTGTTATACTTGTAATTTCCTATCTCGAATCTATTCTCAAAGAATATGTTGTTTATCTCGCACATCTTCATGTAATCGGCATTGGCATACAAATCTCCTCCGGCTATTTTTGCAAGAAGTATTTCCTTATATTCTTCGCGAGATATGTTTTCGGACGTATCATGCTCGGTACTTACATCATTGAAAGAATGTATTATCTCGTCACGTTCTTTATCGTAGGTAGCAAACCAGTTCATTATTACAGAACCGTCAATGCGTCCGTAAAACTTACCGTATGCCGAATTTTCACGTGCGCGTTTAAAGCAAAGACATACATCTTCAATACGGAAATAGTAGTATTTCTCAAGAATAGAGTTAACGACGGAAGCGACTTGATAATCATTCATGTCTTCCCTCGTTCTTCCATAAAACAAAAGTGTTCCTTCGATAAATTTTACAAGGACGGCCTTTATGCAATCCGCATTAACGGATTTCCATTGTGACAGCTGGATTGGCGGAGAATTAATCGCTTGTTTAATGGTTGTTATCTCGCTACTGATGTTCTTGCAGATAGCTATCAGCTGCTTGGAAGATAGAACCGCTATTTCCTTGCTTGTTAGTGTAATTTCTGTTCCCATTATTTCTAAAGCTATTATTACTCCAGCGCGCTAATCTCTTACTAACCTCGAATGTCTTTTCTTTCTCAAACCTCATTTTCCGTCCCCCGCACTCAGACCAGTATTCATAAAATTCAATCAGCATATAATCAGGATATTGACCTTGATAAAGAAGCACTTCTGCCTTAAACTTCTCCTTTCGTTCATCTATATTCTTTAATCCTGCAATTTTATGATTATAGCTAAACCCCGCTGTGAAAGCTTCCTCTAAAGACTTATCTTTATTATCGCATGCCCATTCATGGGCTATTCTATTTATTTCCATATAAACATTTTTTATACTCATCTATATCCCCAAATGGATCATCGGGATTTTTATTATTTTTTCTTTATTGCAAAATAGAGTAGTGCAAGCCCGTTCCATATAACATGAGCAAGCGGATGAAGCCCGCTTTCCTCGTCTTTCGTTTCACCTTTTCGATATGCTACCAAGTGCCGAAGAAGCGCAGAATAATATCGGTTTTCCGCATCAGGAAGATTCTGCCAGCTATTAGGAGCGTACTTTTTTGCACCAAAGTGATATACCTTAACGACCTCCTCTATCAAATCCAACGGAAGCAAATCCCAGCGGAGTTTGTCGTCCTTGTAGTCATTCTTGAATGATTCTTCTGCCATAGTTATACATCTTTATAATTCAACCTCTTCGATTACAAACTCTATCCTCGGATTAAGTTTGTCAACCAGTTTTCGCGCATGTATTTCTACACATTGGCGGTCATTCTCTATTGCTTTACACGATTGAAGACAGTCAAGTAAAATTTTAAAAGCATTGTCAAGATCAGGACGCAAGTTTTCGTGGTACACGTCTACGTTTATCTTGAAGAACCCTTTTATTTTTTTGTCTCGAATGCCGCATTGTACATAAAAAGTTTTTTCGTACTCTTTAAGAACTTTCTGCTTAGCCAAAGAACCATGACCGTACAATGTAACAATCTTGTAACAATTGGATTTACTCGGTATCTTCCCCCTTATTATCTGTTTATCATATATCATACATATTTTATTTTCAATTCAACACTCACAGGTTTGTCTTTCATCGTAGAGAAAGCATCAAGCAGCTTATCCTTGATTGCTTCTAATGGCTTTGTTAGGATATGGCTCTCTATTACTGTAAGCGGTAACTTTTTCCCGCTGTGTGTAATGAGAGCCATAGAGGTAATTACGTAGGGTTTCATGTTTTATAAAATTTCTTTGCCTGCCTTACAATCTTTTTATTTAGCTTACTTAGCATCTCATACTGCTTGCTGTCACCTCCTGCATTATGAATGTCACGCTTTCGGTCTATCACAAGTTTCTGAACAATTGCAATTTCGGTTTTGGTTAATGTAAGTCTCATGGTAAATATATTTAGAGGAGAAGCCCCGAATCGAACAGGGCACGCTGTTTTGCTGGAATTATTGAAACTGAATATAAACTAACCTTAAATAATCATGGCAAATCACACTATGTCATTCCAATACGTTCAGCGCTACCATATTCTCCATTTTCTCGTCAGTTCCCGTATACAGTGCCATTGGCGTAACCCTGATTGGGCTTGACGAGGAAGCAATTTTTATAAAAAAGAAGACCTTCACAGGCTATCGTTCCCGGATAGGCGGTCAAACCACACCGGGATAGTTAATTTGTTAGCTGATTAAATCTTAACCTGAACCTTTCACAGGACTTCTACATCAGTAGAGGGCTTTTGGTTTATTTTATTAAGTCTAAAATCTTTGTTTTAGCAATAGCATCCAGCTTCATATCTTGAAGTCCTTGCTTCATGTATTCCGCCGCCTTTTTGTTGGCATCATCCATGTCTTTTGCGGAAATGAGAACATAGTACTTGTTGCTTTTTTCATTGCCTTTATCGTCAACGAAAACATCAATCAGAGTAACCTTGTAAAAGAACTCATCATCCTGCTTCTCATTGACAATCTCACGTATCTTGCTACGGCTGATTGCGAAAACGTCGCAATTACCGTTGTATAGTTCATTGCCTTTTAGTTCGACATGACCGAAAAAGTTCATCATCGGTAATATATTGTTCGGTGACTTCTTTTTCTTCTCCTTTGTCATTGGTCTTGTTTACCTTCAGCTTTAGTTCGTAGTACATTATTGTTCTGTTTTAAAATTTGTCTTTTAATTTTCTTGTTAAGTTTCCCGACAAAACGTCCATGCTTCTCCGTCGTTCCATCTGGCAGGCATTCCTTGTAGGAGTAAAGAAGCTTTTGCAGGAGAAGCACTTCCTGTTTTGTGAGGGTGAGTTTCATTGGATTAATGATATAAAAAGCGAGGTAACATTATAATAATGCCACCTACGCTTGGTTGATTATAATTCATTACTTGATGTTAATCAGCTCTTGATGAATAAGGTATATAGTGCTTGCATCATTTCTGAATAGCTCTGCATTGCCTTCATCGACACATGAAGCGTAATTGAACAGCAGTTGAACAAGTTCGTCTGCAAGTTCCCTTGGTGACAAGGATTCGTTGAACAACTGATTGAACCCGGATAAATCATACTGCTTTTCAGTTCTCATATCCAACTCCTCCCCACATAAGACGAAACGTTTCCTTTCCTTTCGGAGTGACAAGAAGCTGCGTACCTGCGTGCCCGTTTTTCTCAAAGTCCTTTAACTCAAAGTACATCGGTACGTATTGGGAATACGGTTTAAGCTTCTCTTTTGCGTCTCTATATAGGTATTTGTTGTCTATAAGCAATGAAATAAACTTGTTTTGAGGGACGTGTATCTGCTTTGCTGTGTCCCTAAGATTGGTAAGCAGGTTCCTTGATACCAGATTGTCGAAATATACAACTTTCGGTCTGTTCATCTCGTTTTCAAGTGCAAGCTGTTGGCGCACCTTTTCTTCCTCTATCCATTTCTCGGCTCGTTTGATTGGGTCGGAAATCATGTAGGAAGGAGAAGAAAGCTCCTTTAGCTTATGTTCACAAGCGATAAAATATCGTCGAGCCTGCTTCCCTTTTTCGTTTCCCTCCATCATTGATATTTCTTTAGCTGAATCAATGGTTAGAGCATATTCTGTCAATGGTCTCCCTCCATTAGGGTTTTTCATAAAATTCTGAAAAACCTCAAAATCTTGGTTCTCAATTAAATCGCACTGCTCTATTCGGTTTTTAATCCAATCGGCAAACTGTTGTTTGCTTTCAAGAAACGAATGAAGAAGTCTTGCGCTTACTGCTTTCTTACCGTTGTAGTCTTGTAGCGGTATAAGTTCACCGCCTTCATTTGGTAGGGATGTTCCAAAATAGGAATTTCCCGTTTGGAATAAATTTGTTGCCATAGTTGTAGGTCTTTTTTTTGGCATTATAGACAGAAAAACGGCTGTCCTTTCCCGATGACCTACACCAATGAATGGCAGGGAGAGCATTAACTTCTCCACTCGGGGGTAACAGCCGCTATATTGCAGCAAACTTGCAAGCATAAAAAATGCTCACTAAAAAGCGAGCGTCACTCGCCATTCATTATGTAGGTCGCTGCAAATATACTTCCTTTTTCTAAAATGCCAAAATATTCAGAGTTTTTTTCCTAAAATGGGAGTCCGTCATCTTCTTCGGCTTGCACAACAGGCGCTTCCACCGTAGCAGCCGCATTGCTTGAACCCTCAAACTCATAAGGCTTGAAGTCTCCAAGATAAACCTTTGATTTGGCCTCTGCCTCCGTCTTGTTCGCGTCCCTGTATTGCTTTGATAAAGACTGCTTGCAATAATGCGTCTTCCCAAACTGGCTCGGTTCTCTTCGCTCATTAACATTAAGGCCAAGATATACGGACTTCGCTTTCAGGTTCTCGTCCATGCTTACATACAAGTCATTTTCCTCAATGGGAATAATAACACACTTTTTGTTTTTAATTGTTGCTATGCCTGTTTTTTCAAGCTTCAGCAAATCTATGCTTCCGGTTAAATTCATTTTTTGTTAAGTATTTGATTAATAATTTCATTTGCAGTCGTTATTCGCTTCTCGAATTCGGCTATTACAGCTTCATCCCTTGTTATCTCTACAATGTGAATGTTATGTTTCAAGAACGGGCAGAAAACGACAAAATCGGCTTTGTCTAAACCCGTACAGGACATCTCCGCTTGTGTTTGGTAGAAGTATATAGGATTTACTGATTTAAGCGTATCGTTATCCTTGATCTCGTTCATATACTCCATGAACTTTTTAGGAGTTGGGCATTTTATTTCTACCACCTTTTTTAAAGCATCTTTAATTGCTATCCGGTCAGGTGAAGCGGAAAAGTAAGGTATTGTAGGATGCTGTACGCTTTCGCACTCTTCAAGTTCGCAACCTGTGACAAGTTGGTAACGTTCTGCCGCGAAGTCCTCAACCTCATGTCCCCAATCAGTATATTTATTACTGAAGCTTACTTGCTGCTGGTATATCTCGAAGTAGTAATCGTCTTCAATGTATTTCTGCAACAAATCTCTCTCTGCGCACACTTCATATATATAGGAAAGGGCTGTCTTTCCGAACATCTCTCCTTTCTTCCCGCTTGTCATGAGGTCTCCAATGCGGCTTCCCGTAAAATTCCCCAACCGGGACAATTTCCACTCCTTTGAACCCTGTTCTATCATTGCGCTGGCTGGTTGAAGATTTCACCTGTTGTTTTATCAACTACCGGTTCCATTGCCTTTCTCATAGCCTCTTTTTTTGCTTCCTTGCTTCCTCTGATTGGCTTCATAAGTTCATCAACGGTAGTATCTCCGTCTTTCAGAGACTGAACAATTCCAAGAAGCAGCGCTATTTCATTCGCTTTAATCTGATTGATTGTTTGTTTGCCGCATAACTTAATTGTTTCCTCCTCTGTAATACCGTATTCATCAAACAAGAAGTCTATTGCACTTTTTCTTCTTTTTATTATTTTTTCTTCATCGGATAGATCACCGGTGATAAATTTTTGTGCGGCTTTATATACCTTTTCAACCACCGCTTTAGGAACAACGGCAAACACCGCATTTCTGTATGCAATGCTATTTGCTGCATTTCCGGTAACGGTAATCATATCATCGCTGAATCTATTTCCATTTTTACCTACAATGCTTCTTCTCACCTCAAAGGCAGAAGCTACGTTCGCTTCCAAATCCCAGCAGGTGCCCCTACTGATTATTTGCTTGTCGGTGATTTGAACTACCTTAGCTTCTGTTCTCATATTTCCCCAATTGGAAACAATAATCTTTGCAAGGTGAACGGACGGCCCGGTAATAGGCTTTCCTCCGCGAGGCAACGCATACCCGCAACTTTGAGCCGTTTCTGCGTCCATTGTTGCCATAGCAATAGAATTGTCAACGCACCTTTTGATACTTCTTGGATATTGTTTTGCTGTTGCAACTTGACTATCTACGTTTGCGCGTTCAACTGCATCTACCTGTACGATTTGAACATCTTGTGCTTCTACTGGAAGCACTTCATAATTTTCTAAACCCATTATTTCTATATTTATTAGTTTAACAACATCTTGATAACCCCTGACTGACACAAATGCTCCTTCTTTCTTCTTCAAGCTCATCAGGTGTGTAATCGTATTGACTACATTCTATCTCTGTGCGCAACTCCTCTATATCTTCCTCTATAAGCTGAATAATTTCCTCCTTTGAAGAATATCCGTATTCAGGAAGATACGCCAATGGGGAGGACCTAACTTTATTCAGTTCCTTATATAATTCTTCAAGCTCATTTTCCATTATTTCTTCTTTTGAACCGCCTGTACAAGGTTAAATCAAAACGGTGCGCACTTCGTTTATCTCGCGGCTTTTAGTACAGTAATAGCACTACCTTATTGCGGTTATTTATATTGTTATTGATGATTTCCAACTAAAAACCGGACTATCTTCTCAGACCGCCCGGCAACCTAAACAAATAATTCATCCATAGGATAATTCAGTTCTCGTGAGCGTTCCGATGTTAAGCCTTACCACTCGCCTTACGGTGAGCCACGAGAATATATAATAGTATCAGCGATAATGACGCCCAAACATCATACTTTAACGGTCAACGGACGATTTTCCGCGCTGATACATAGACTACTGTTGTAGTATGTTCACTAACTTAGTCACGCTGCTGCCTTATGCTCGTATTCATCTCTCAATGAACAGTCTTGGCAATCGGTTGCTTACACGCTATACATCGCTTCGGCTATGTGTATAATAGATATACTGCTTATCCGCGCAGGCTAATTTTACGTGCCCTGAACACGATTTCATTTTTGAGGGTTAAACTTCCCATCCCGAATGTTTGGCTCATCGGTTTCGCCTATATCTTGCTTCCTCTGCACGAATCGAACGTGCAACAATCGCTAACCGGAACAGACCGGAAACGCTAAACCCTTACGAACAAATAACCTTAGCGATGCTCTAACCGTTGAGCTAAGAGGAAGGAGCGTTATTCACACAACGCGGTTTTTTTCTATGAATCTTTCAATACTTCTCAGTTCGTACCATATAGTACGCCTGTCGTATTTTGAAAATGATATTTCGGCATTATTCCTTAGTTTTTCCAACAGTTTTTCTCCACATCCTAAGTATGCCATTGCTTCTTTGGCAGAGAGCCATAGTTTGTTTACCGGCTCTACCTTTCCAGTGTTTTTTGAGCGTCCCATACCTTACCAGTTTAAACTATCGTAGTAATCTTTGTTGCTTAAATAAGTCTTCACGATCTGCGTATCGCTGCAACCTTCACCGAGGGAATCTACAATAACATTGTAAGCTGTTTCTGTCATATTGTATATGACCTCTTCATTATAATCAGATTTTCCAACTATTCCGAGAAGGAAAAAGAATCCTGTAAAGCCTAAAGCGAATACAGCTATCTGTTTGAATACTTTGTTGTTATTCATAATGATAATATATTACTGAAGTCTTTTTACTATTAAACCTTCAGGACAGCTCTTTGAATAAAAAGAGTATCCCTTTTTTGACAACCTTGATATAGTGGATCGGGCCACATTGGACTTTACATGCTTATCCTTTATAATCACCGTATCACCAACCTTTATGCTTTTCAATGTATCTGCCGGAGATATTTTTTTTACAGCTACTGTTTTAATGTCATTCATGTTTATATATTATTGTATTAATCACCTACAAAGCAAGAACCGAATCGTCCTCTATTATTGTTTGTATAATAAGCCGATACAGGAGCGGAGAAGTCATCATACTTACTTCTTTCGGCTGGTTTCCATCCTTCGTGCTCTTTTCTCAATTTATCAGCAAAAGCCTTATTGTCGATAGATTTATAATCTACCATGTTGGCAATTTCCTCTCTTGTACGAAGAGTAAACTTTGCCATTTTCCAAGACTTTCTCAAACTTTCAGACCAAGTGTATTTACCTGTCTTATAAAGGTTATGAGCTCTTTTCATTATGTCTGATAAATCGTACTTCATATTTGTTTTCTTTATTTATTTTATTATCTTTGTATCTACATTGATTTGTAACGTTGTTAACCGCTTTGTTGATTAACAACAATGCAAAGATAGGTATCTTTTTAGATACTACAAAAGGAATGGTATCTTTTTTAATACCATTTTTTATGTTATAAAACATGTTTTGTGTAAATACTTGATTAGTATATTGTTATGAACGGATTTAGATCAATGCCCAAAAAGGAAAAAGAATATCCTAAGTTAATTACATCGGAGGATAAAGATGTTGTGCTTGATTTGATGCTTGATAGAAAAGATGAAGAGGAGATAGTTCATTTGGATTATAAAGATGTGTCTTGTTTGCTAAATATAAGTAAAGGGCAATATAAAAATATTATAGAAGAATTTAAAAATGATGGCCTAATAGAGCAACGCGGATATGGAGACACGTATAAACTCTTATATGGCATACACAAGAAAAAGGAATATGGCGGGTATTGCATGGAAAAAGATGCTTATGTAGCTGGTCTTCAAAATTTGCAATTGCAGCTTGAAAGGGTTCAAAAAGAACTATCCCAAACTGCAATTGGCAAAATAAATAGCGTAATAAGCGGAATGAACAATATATCTGATTTAGCTTCCAATATTGGAAAAATATTAGATATTATTCATCGATCTCTTCCGACTCAATAAGAAGAAATTCAAGAAGTGCAGCAATTCTCATCAAATCGGATGCGTACAATGACATATTGGCTTTGATTGCGGAGGGGCAATCTTTGTAATCTTCTGAAAAAGCGATTTCCCCTTTTGCTATTTGTGCAGAAAGGCGTTTCAACGTTTTTAACTCAGAATCGAGGCCTTCAGACACATTAGACATCCATTTAAAGGTGTTCACTTCTGCCGCTTTCCTTGCCTTTTTCATGCTTTTGGCAACTACTGGATTTTTAAATTCTTTGTAATTCATAATTCGATCTTTGATTTATTGATACAATCGGTTAATTAATGCTGGGAAGATAGAATATATTATTTATTAAATTATTCAGCTTCGAATACAAAATAAATGAAGTCATTATCTTTAAATTGAACACGCACAACAGTATAAGCGTGTCTCACTCTTGATATTTGATTTCTTATTTTTTTGTTTATGTAAAAAGGAGATTTAATATCAGCGTTTTCAGACATATCAAACATCCATTTAGTTATATTGCGCTGGGCCGCTCTTTTTGCCTTTTTCATAAGAGCAGAAATCTTTGGATCATTAGTACATTTGTAGTTCATTGCTATATAATTTTTTAATTGATATATTATGTATGTTTCTATGGCAACTTTCACAGACGACAAGAACGTCAGAAGGTAGATATTCCCAAGCGAATCTGTTGTTAATGTATTTTACATGGTGTATATTCAGATTCTTTTCGTTGCCGCATATTTCACATTTCCTACCTCTTACAGTCAATATAAATTTCCTGTAAGACTTCCATTGTGGCATTTCTAATTGGTCGTGATATGGGCTTCTCTTTTTAGACCATTCATTTTGAAGGTTTCTTCGTTTTGTTTCGTCAATAGCAGGCAAAAGCCTTTTTTTTCTGTTATTTTCAATTAAACAGCTATTTGCGACATTCACGATAGCAGCGATTGATGTAACTTTTTCTCCTTTCGTTGTTAACCAATTCTTTTTGTCCCAATATTCTATAACTTGTTCTGTGGTTATTAAATATGGTTTCTTTCTTGAAGCAAGAAATACATCTATATCTTCCTTCTTAAATTGAGTATTTACATTAAGTATATTATCCATATTGTTATGTAGTATTATGTTAACTTACAAATTACCAGGTTTGAAGGAAACGTTGATTTTTGAGTGAATCATCCCCTTACCCGTAGAGAGTGGTTTTTCTCTCTAACGGTTTAGGGATAATTCGATGGTAAATCACCAGTATAAGTTAGGTATCGACCCCATCGGCTCTGAATTGGGTGCTTCCAATCTCGGCTTTCAGCTTTTACAGAGTTGGTTATCTCGTAACCTGCACCTGCGCACCAGTCCGCTTATTTCAATCGACTGCCTTCTTTCGTGCATCCCCTCATGGGCTTTCACCATGATGCTTCGGAAGGTTGTTTTAAATCTGTTATAGGTCGACGTTCAATTTCTACCGTTAGCCCTCCGCAGTACTCGTAAAGCGGAAACTATAACCGATTGTACTTTATAAATAAAAAAATCCGTTGCTAAAGTCAAGAGGCAACGGATTTCCATATAGAGAGGCCCACGTTAGGGCGATTGTTTAATTTAATCTGCATCTGTTGCCTCTTGACTTGCAACGGGTGCAAAGGTAGTATCTTTTTTGATACCACCTAAAATAATAGGAGATTTTTTTTATGAAAACTGCAAAAGATAGGTTTCATGAAGTAATGGATAGTCTTGGGTTAAGTGACTATAAGGTATATACCAGTATAGAGGGAATAACAAAAAATATGATATCTAAATTAAGACAAGGACATACAGAAGAAGTGTCAGTGAAGATATTAATGCCTTTTTGCGAAGCCTACCCCCAAGTCAACGCCAACTACATCCTTACCGGAAAGGGGGATATGTTTCTTGACACAGATAAGAGCACATCTGAAAACATTGCATCGCAATCTCGGAAGATGTACAAGGATACGATAACAGGTAAGGATAAGGAGATTGCTAATTTAAAGGCCGAAATAGAGAGAATGAAGTCCGAGATAGATAAGTTAATAGGGCAGAACGAAATTATGCGAGAACAGCTTGGGCTAAGCGAAAGAAAGGCTTCAACCAAGAGTGCGTAATAATTGATTTTAATACTCGAAATATCATAAATTATGATTGAAAACTATGTTTACAAACATGGTTTATTTTAAGAACAATAATATAACATATCTTGTTTATTTCTTACTTTTCAAAAACAAACGATAACTATATTATGAATGATGCCAACTTAGCAATGTACATATCGGATATTCTGGATGCGTATGTAATAATGTCCAAGAGAGTAGATGACCTTGAAAACGAAGTAAGAATGTTAAGAGGAAGCCAAGAGGTTACGCCTAAAAAGGAGTGCAAGGTATATGATATGAGAGAAGTTCATAAATTAAAGATATTGCATAAGTAAAGAAAGCACTATGCAATTAGTATGCAAATGATTTATTTATGGTTTATAATTTATTGTTTTTTAGATAGTTATGCTATGTAAAATTCGGCTTCCCAAGCTGAGGGTCACGAGTTCGAACCTCGCTTGCCGCTCTTAATGGAAAGTCAGATAGTTATCGTAAGATTGCTATCTGACTTTTGTTTTAGGGGTAGGCTGCACTCTTCAGTTTCATAATATTGGCATGTGTTGATGCTTTGTAGTTATATATAATGTATTGGCATGTGTTGATGTTTTAGGAAGTTAATATAATAACCGTACGATGTTAACTTCGTAGCGGCACGATGTTAACTTATTAGGATGTAATAAGTTAACATCTATTTAGGGCGCCTGTATGCTTGTCGTAAGCGGTTGATTAAGACAGCTCTTCAAGAGGAAAAAGCCTGTGTCCATAAAGTCTGCAAAAAATAGTGTTTATATAATAAACGCTTTTCGCACAGAAATTTGTACTTTTGCACTCCGTTTAATATGAACCCGAATAGAAAACTTTAAAAACAAAATAAAATGGCAGTAGAATTGAAAGACCTTACCAAACGTAGTGAGAATTATTCTCAGTGGTACAACGAGTTGGTGGTAAAGGCCGATTTGGCAGAACAGTCGGCTGTGCGTGGATGTATGGTAATCAAGCCTTACGGATACGCTATCTGGGAGAAGATGCAGCGTCAGCTGGACGATATGTTCAAGGAGACAGGGCATGTAAATGCTTATTTCCCTTTGCTCATCCCGAAATCATTCCTCAGCCGCGAAGCGGAGCACGTAGAAGGCTTTGCCAAAGAGTGCGCCGTAGTGACACACTATCGTTTGAAGAACGATCCGAACGGTGGCGGTGTAGTGGTAGACCCTGCTGCAAAGCTGGAAGAGGAACTCATCATTCGTCCCACTTCGGAAACTATCATTTGGAACACCTATAAGAATTGGATAAACTCTTACCGGGACCTGCCTATCCTGTGTAACCAATGGGCAAACGTATTCCGCTGGGAGATGCGTACCCGCCTGTTCCTGCGTACCGCCGAGTTCTTGTGGCAGGAAGGCCATACAGCCCACGCCACCCGCGAGGAAGCCGAAGAGGAAGCTGTACGGATGCTGAACGTATATGGTGAGTTCGCTGAAAAGTACATGGCAGTGCCCGTTGTTAAAGGTGTGAAATCGGCCAACGAACGTTTTGCCGGCGCCCTCAACACCTATACAATTGAAGCGATGATGCAGGACGGCAAGGCTTTGCAAAGCGGTACTTCACACTTCTTGGGACAGAACTTTGCCAAAGCCTTCGATGTGCAGTTCGTAAACAAAGAAAACAAATTGGAATACGTATGGGCTACTTCATGGGGAGTATCTACCCGCCTGATGGGTGCGCTTATCATGACACATTCCGATGACAACGGTCTGGTGCTTCCGCCACACTTGGCTCCGATACAGGTGGTTATCGTGCCTATCTATAAGAATGCCGAGATGCTTGCCAAGATTGACGAGAAGGTGGCCGGCATCGTGGCCAAACTGAAGTCCATGGGTATCTCTGTGAAGTACGACAATGCCGACAACAAGCGTCCGGGCTTCAAATTTGCCGACTATGAGGTGAAAGGTGTTCCCGTTCGTCTGGTTATGGGTGGTCGTGACTTGGAGAACAACACAATGGAAGTAATGCGCCGCGATACGCTGGAAAAAGAAACCCGTTCTTGCGACGGCATCGAAGAATACGTGAAAGACCTGCTCGAAGAGATTCAGGCAAATATCTATAAGAAAGCGTTGGACTATCGCAACAACCGCATCACTACGGTAGACAGCTACGACGAATTCAAAGAAAAGATTGAAGAAGGCGGCTTTATTCTGGCTCACTGGGACGGAACCACCGAAACAGAAGAGAAGATTAAGGAAGAAACCAAAGCCACTATCCGCTGTATTCCGTTTGAGTCTTTCGTGCCGGGCGACAAAGAGCCGGGCAAGTGTATGGTGACCGGCAAACCGTCTGCTTGCCGCGTGATATTTGCACGTTCTTATTAATAATAAGGTGTTTTTATTTCTGCGGGATGAATATGGCTTTCATCCTGTGAGGTAAGCATAATACTGAGGGCTTTGTCAAAATGAGATTCCACTATCTGTTTTTGACAAAGCCCTCCTTTTTTTTATTCTTTGGGGATAGTTCAACTCCGTTCTTTTACTTTTGGTCTGTACCAACCGTTGGTACGGCTCGTACCTCACAGTGGTATTGTCCGTACCAATGGTTGGTACAAGTCCTACCACTTATTGGTACGAGCAGTACCAGACGGTGGTATTTATTGGTACATATACACTGTTGATAAACAATACAGTACGGCGAAGAGAAATTATTGCGGTCTTTCCCGTTTGGATTGCACTTCCGGGCGGGACATCTTGGGTGAAATGCTGTCCGTAGCCATGCTCTTTTCAGCCGGTTGCTTCTTCAGCCTTTTCAGTTTCCATTTGTTCCAGAAGAGCAGCTCATTCCATTTATTGAAATCCTTTTTGAAGATGATGCCTATCCCTTGGGTGGTGAGGTTGGTCTTGGTATAATACCGGTCGTTTGTTTCGTTATACGCTTTCAGGCGTATGTCGCCGGAGCGGTTCACAAGCCATTCGGCTTGGAAGTCGCCCACGAAATTGGTGTTGGCCATCGGGTTGTCGCGATAGCCGAAGTTGCCGTTGATGAGCAGTCGGTTGTTCAGCAGTTGTCCGGAGAGCATCGTCTCGAACTCCATATCGGTCCAGCCTTTTTCTCCGGTACTGAAATTTGTGCCGAAGTTCCAGTTGTTGCTGTCGATGATCTGTGAGAGCGCATTGTTCAGTTGTCCGGAAAGGGTGGAGGACAGCACACTCGACATCATATTGGAGTTGCCGGTGGCGTCCACATTCTCCGGGGTATAGAATTTGCCGATACCCAGTAGATAGAGTATTTGCAGGTTCATCTGTTCGTCCGTTGGGATGTAGTTGCGCACCAGTGCTTGCACTTCATCACGTTCATTGGGCAGTTCCAGACTCATTTTAATGTCCGGTGAAGTGAGTTGCCCGGTCAGTGCCATGAGGCAGTTCACCTTGATGCTGGTTTGGTTGACGTAGTTGCTGGCATCAGGAACAAGGTCGTTCAGCGAAGCGGAGTTCACAAGGTAACTTGCCTGGATGTCGAGGGTGGCATCCAGCGGCAGGCCGTTGAAGGTGATGGTGCTGCCGTCTTTGATGATGAAGTCCTTGCGGATAACTTCCTGCAAGCTGAATTTATAAACTCCCTGACTGATGCGGTAGCTGCCAAACATTTTCACGTCTCCTTTATTGTAGAATTCAGTGCGGATGTTTCCCGTACCTTTTCCGCTGATGTAGTCGCCGGCAACGGGATCCATGATGATTTTCATGGTGGCATCCGGGGTGGCATCTATCAGGAGGTTCAGCCGGATGTCGGTATCGCTTTCTTTCTCCAGAACTTCTTTCTGGGCCAGCTCGTATTCCGATGCCAGCATGACGGAGTCTTGCAGTATGCGGCGCGGCGTTTTGTCCACAAACTGTATGAACTGGTTGCTGACGGCCGAAGCAATACCTTCTTTCATATAAGTGAAGTTGGTGTTGCGGTTGGTGGTCATCGCTACGTCTATGTTGACGCCCTCTGCCGCATTGCCGGCAATGGTGGCGTTGCCTGTGCCGTAGACTGTGCCGTAGAAGGGGAAGTCGGGAGATTCCTTGGTGTTCATTACCAGCATGTTGTTGACGTCGAACTGGAAGCGGTATTCCAGGTTCTTGAAGTGCTGGTAGTGCAGGTAACCGTTGGCTCTTCCCTGATGCCCTTGCGTGTCGAAGATGCGGTTGTTGCGGAAGGTCAGTCCGCCGGGCTCGATGAGTATGCTGTCTTTCAGGGAGAAGGTGGTGTTGAGCACATCCACTTTAATGGAAGCGTCGCCGAATACACGCCCTTCCATGGTCAGCGCTTTGAATTTGCCGTAGAAATGGACATGGCCGCTGGCACGCCCGTTGAATTCGGGAGTGATGCTCTGCATGTAATGATGGATGAATTTCAGGTTGGTGCTGTCGGCTTCAATTTGCAGGTCGAGTGAGCTGGTAGGCTTTATGGGATAGATGTAGCCGTACACGTGGCTCTTGGCAATGTCTTTCTCGCGGATGCGGGCATCCAGATAGATGCCTTTCACATCGTGATGCCATTCGCCATGTATGTTGGCATCACCTAGCAGGCCTTCGTTCAGACCGAGGTTACGTATGAATAAGTCGGTGCTCATTACCGGCTTTTTAAGTACGCCGCTGGCATACGCAGGGCCTGTGGCTTCGCCTTTGAAGTTGACACCTAAGTCGGCTATATCGAATACGTACCCTATATTAATCTCTTTCAGATTCAGGCGTACGGTGTCCTGAGGCTGTTCGGAAACGGTTCCGTTGATGCGCAGATGACGCTCTTTGTGGCTGAAATAGAAGTTGTTGACATGTATCTTTCCCGAATCGACCACGATCTGCGAAGGGTGTATCTTCCAGATGGTGTCGTTGAGGATTACGTCTGTCTCCTGAACATTGACGATTGTTTTCAAGGCGGGAATGTCTTTCCTGCCTTTATGGGCGGACCTTAGGTGTTGTTTGCCGCCGTCTGTCTCCCGAACCGATTCGCGGATGAATTGCGTAACGGCCGCCAGTTTGCCGCTATAAGTCACCGCACTGCTGTTTCCCCAGTTGAAAACAGCCTGTATACAGTCGTCTTTGGCTTGGGCTTCCAGCGCTACATTGACCGCGCCGTTGGGCTTCCGGTTAGTGAAGCGTACCTTTGCCTGAAACTGTTCGCCCGGATTTTCACAGAGAAGAACGCCCGACTCAAAGAACTTTTCTTTATAGCTCAGCCGCGGGAAATAACCTTCCACACGCAATCGTTGCAATTTGTCGTTGAAGTAGCCTTTCAGTGTGGAGTGGGTATATACTTTCAACGGTATCTGGAATACGGTAGACAGTATCTCCGTATTGTAGATGTGCAGGTCGAAGTAGAAATTATTGGCTGTTTCCCGGGGACGCTTGTCGGGTAATATCAAGGCGGGGATGTAGCGCCGCATGATGTTCAGTACGCTGGCGGGGAGGGTCTGGTACGAGTAATCACCCTCGATCGTACCCCGCAGGAAGTTGGAGTTTATAGTCAGCCGTTTCTGATGTTCATCGTTTTGGGTGGCGGCAATCCGCAGGTTGTCCATAAAGAAATTCTGGTCCGGAGCAGTATATTGCAGGCTGTCAATGTTGATTTCTCCATTCATATCGTTGATGGAGCTGCCGGTGAAGTCGGCTTTTATCTTGACAGATAATTCTGTGTCCTTATATTTGGGGGTGAGGTGAAGGGTGTTCGGACGGAAATGGCTGACGGCGGCGTGGAAATTGAATGTGGGTGTCTTGCCGGCTGTGTTGATTGCGCCGTTCAGCTGTATCGCGCCGTTTTCATCATCCAATGTCACGTTTCCGTTGAATCCGCCTTGTTTGTATTCTCCGTCCAGCGTGATGTTTTCATAGGTGTAATCGCTGTAATCTATGGAAGCAACCAGTCCCTTCATGGTAATGGAAGGATACTTTTTTTCGTAATGATTTCCTTTGAGGTCCATGTTGAAGGTTACTTTCCCGAATTTGTCGTTATTCAGCAGCTTGCCCAGTTCGAACTCTGCGGTCTTTACTGCACCGGAATAGGAAAAATAACCCTTTTCTTTGTCCGAACCGAACTTGAGGTCCGTCTTGACAGTGCCTATGTCCGTACGCACTTCACCATAAGTGACCAGATCTGTGAAGTATCCGGATATTTCTCCCCGGAACGATACCGTACCTAAATGTTGCAATACCGGAGGTACTCCCTTATAGTCTTTGCTCAGGTTGCGGACAAAAAATGTGATGCCTTCCGGATCGGCGTATAAATTGGACAAGTTGCCGAATATGTAGGCATCCTGAGGGTGTGACAAGTCCTGCAAGGATACATCGCCTTTCAGCAGGAAATGGTTATCGGCGGAAATCTGCAATTTGGGGCAATTAAGCTGGTTGACTGTTCCGTCGGCTTTCATTTCCAGTTGCAGCGTCTCCCTGAAAGGTTTGAAGGCTGGTACAAATGCAGATAAATCCTGCAATGCAACCGCCGAAGGCAATATGTGGAAAGAGAAGCGGACATCATTGGCGAAATTGCCGAAAGCTCCCAAACTGTCATATTCCATACGGATAGTGTCCATTGCCAGGGAGGTGTTGGGCAGGTCAATGGCAAAATTATCTATCCACATCTTCTTGTTATTGGCCACTATCTTAAGACTTAATTTCTTTAGTTCAAAGCCGGAGTGGTCTTCTTCAATACTCATTCGCTTAATGGCGGCATTGATCGAATCGCTCTGAAGAGCTTTTAAGGAGATGTTGGCGAGAATGTTGGACAGGCGGATGTGCTGCGGATTGAACTTTCCCGGAGTTCTTTCGGCGGATAGGACATCGTAAGATACCCGCCCGCGACGTATCAGCAGGGAGTTGATGCGAAGATCCAGATTGCTTTTCTTCTTGACAGTGTCTTTGGAAGCGAACGCATCGAGTACGAACTGGAAATTGCTTGTCGCTTGAGGAGTGGGCTTTTCCAGATTAGCGTTGAAACTGAATAATTGTACGTTTCCGATAGATATTCTTCCGTTGAATAAGGGGAGTATCTCGAACTTGGCGGACAGACGCCCTACTTTAAGCAGCTCTTTTCCCGACTGGTCGTTCAGCATAAGGTCATCGATAATAATCCGGTTCAGCAACCCTATATTGATCCGCCCGATAGTAAGCCGGCTGCCCAATACGGAACTTAGCTCTTTGGCTACGAGTACAGACATCTGATGCTGGACATAAGGGATGTTCAGCAATAAAATTATCCCGATATAGAGCCCCAGCACTATACCGATTATCCAGCGTACTGTCGTTTTCAGCGTTCTGATAGGCGGTTAATTTTTTGTTCGGCCAACAAAAATATGAAATAATACGTTATGGATACTACTTTTATCACTACTTTTGCAGCGTTTAAACGTAAATAAACACTATGAGTACAATAATCTTAGGAATAGAATCTTCATGTGATGACACTTCTGCAGCAGTCATCAAGGACGGCTACCTGCTATCGAATGTTGTAGCCAGCCAGGCAGTTCACGAAGCTTATGGTGGAGTTGTTCCCGAATTGGCTTCGCGTGCACATCAACAGAACATAGTGCCGGTGGTGCACGAGGCTTTGAAACGCGCCGGAGTCACAAAAGAAGAATTGAGCGCTGTGGCATTTACACGCGGTCCGGGACTAATGGGGTCTTTACTGGTAGGTGTATCGTTTGCCAAAGGGTTCGCTCGCTCTTTGGGTATTCCTATGGTGGATGTTAATCATCTGACAGGACATGTGTTAGCGCATTTCATTAAAGCGGAAGGTGAAGACAATGTTCAACCTGAATTTCCTTTTCTTTGCCTGCTGGTTTCCGGCGGAAATTCTCAGATTATTTTGGTGAAAGCCTATAACGATATGGAAATTCTGGGGCAGACCATTGACGATGCTGCCGGTGAAGCTATTGACAAATGTTCAAAGGTAATGGGGTTGGGCTATCCCGGAGGCCCGATTATTGATAAATTGGCACGTCAGGGCAATCCGAAGGCATTTACTTTCAGCAAACCGCATATTCCGGGATTGGATTATAGCTTCAGCGGCTTGAAAACGTCATTCTTGTATTCCTTGAGAGACTGGATAAAGGACGATCCCGATTTCATCGAGCATCATAAGACGGATTTGGCAGCTTCATTGGAGGCTACCATTGTCGATATATTAATGGATAAATTGCGTAAGGCGGCAAAGCAGTATAATATAAAAGAAGTGGCTGTTGCCGGCGGTGTATCGGCAAATAACGGTTTGCGCAACTCTTTCCGCGAACATGCGGCAAAATACGGTTGGAACATATTCATTCCTAAGTTCAGTTATACAACGGATAATGCTGCAATGATCGCCATTACCGGCTACTTCAAATATCTGGATAAGGACTTTTGTCCGATAGAAGCGCCCGCTTATTCGCGTGTCACCTTGTAAGAAGAATATATTCCCTATATAATAAGGTATGAAGCTGGAAGAAGAAATAGGAGAACTGTTGAAAGCGAAGAATCTGTCCCTTTCCACCGCTGAAAGTTGTACCGGTGGCGGAATTGCCGCCTTAATAACTTCGGTTCCGGGAAGCTCGGAGTACTTCAATGGAGGGATTGTGGCATATTCTAATGAAATAAAGCAAGATCTGCTTCATGTTTCTGCCGAAACACTGGCCAGACATGGTGCAGTGAGCCGGGAGACTGTTGTTGAAATGGTGAAAGGTGCGATGAAAACGCTGAAAACGGACTGTGCGGTTGCCACTTCGGGCATTGCAGGTCCCGGTGGTGGAACACAGGAAAAACCGGTGGGTACAATCTGGATAGCAGCTGCTTATAAAAATGAAATTGTGACAATGAAGCAGGAGGGAGATTGCGGAAGGGCAGGAAATGTACAGTGTGCTATTCAAAATGCGTTGTCGATGCTTTGCGGCAAACTGAAATGAGCAAAAAATGTTCTCGTACAATGAATTATTTTAGGAAAAACTTGTTTTGTAACGATAAAAGTGCTTACTTTGCGCTCTGTTTGAAATAAGTATAGATAAAAACTATAAAATAAAGATAGAAATGTCGAAGATTTGTCAAATTACCGGAAAGAAAGCCATGATTGGCA
>OGHF01000655.1_pt1 | contig 23108 bp, 18 predicted proteins | sample 1571481 | NCBI WGS metagenome assembly OGHF01 (sample SAMEA2581952, study PRJEB24529) | metagenome | biome: Human gut stool | place: China | collected 2011
GACACCCTTGCCTTCGGCTATATCCTTCCCACTACCGGGCGGATTCGGGACTTTAGCCCGTTAGAAACGTGCGCCGCTAGGCGCACAACGCAGAAACACCCCTGCATGGACGCAGGGGTGAGGAGAAAACGCGCCACGGACGGCGCGTTTCGACGGTTTCGTCAAGCATAGAAACCCTTCAAGCATAATTTCGTACAGTATCTTAGCCACGTAGCGTAGCGACCGCAAGAGTATGTGTGCGCCGCCGGTACCCGGGACTTACGTCCCGACCTCCCGCCAATACACTGCGCCGGAATTACTGCTGGATATCCTTTGCAGAGCTTAAGGTTACTTCAACCTTGCTCTCTTCGTACTGTCTGCCACTCTGACGGGCAACAGTAAGAGTAACCTTATCTCCGGCCTTGTAGCTCTTTAACGCTGACTGCAGCTCTGTCATAGAAGAAATCTTTGTGCTGTCAACAGCAGTGATGATATCTCCCTCCTGTAAGCCGGCATTTGCGGCACCTGAACCAGCTGAAACAGATGAAACATACACACCCTGTGGGAAGCCATAGGCTACCATCTCAGACGAAACATCGCCGCCCTTTATTCCAAGGTATGCCTGATTCTCGTTTGTATACTTTCCATCCTGGATGAGGCTCTCAATAATAGGCTTTGCAACCGACATTGGAATTGCATATCCGATACCCTCAACCTCAGTTGAAGAATATTTTACAGAGTTTATACCGATAACCTCGCCATTTTCATTCAAGAGTGCTCCACCACTGTTTCCAGGGTTTATTGCTGCATCTGTCTGGATAAGCTTGTTGTTGGTAACAGTCTCACCTGTCTGTGAATCCTGTGTAGTAACAGTTCTGTTAAGCGCACTTACTATACCTGTTGTGACAGACTGTCCGTATCCAAGTGCATTACCGATAGCAATTGCAGGACTTCCAACAGCTACACTTTCAGAATCTCCGATTGTAGCAATCTTGATATTTGAGTAAGTATCTTTTCCAAGGTCTGCTTTCTTTACACGTACAACTGCTAGATCGTCATCCGGATCTGTTCCTCTGATTTCTGCCTTTACCACTGAATCATCATCAAACTGTACTGTGAGCTCCTCTGAATCTGCCACAACATGATTGTTTGTAGCAATATAAAGATAATCATCATCCTCACTCACAATAATTCCTGAGCCACAGCTCTGAGACTGCTGTGACTGCTTTCCGAAAAAGCTGTTGTAGGTGACTGTTCCTGTATTTGTGATAGCAACGATGCTAGGCATAACCTCATCGACAACAGATGATACATCTGTCAGATCCTTTGCATCCCCTGAGGATGTCTGCTTAGTCCCTCCGGATGTTGTAGTTGTAAGCTTTGCACTTGCAGTAGAAGAATTTGAAATAGCTCTCGTGCCAATATAGCTTACTCCTGTGAAAACGCCGCCTCCGACGAGTCCGAAGATAAGAGCTGCCGCTACTGTCTTTGCTGCAAATGGTCCAAATGCACCAGGCTTTCTAGGTGCTCTCTGTTTCTTAGGCTTTGCAGCCTGCTGGTATGCCTGACCATTCATATTCATCCGGCTATATGAGTTGTCTGTCGAACCTGCTGATGTGCCGCCATATGCATTATTATTTGTGCCTGAATTATACGACTGATTAGAATAAGGCTGGTTTGCATATGACTGATTTGCATATGACTGGTTTGTATTTGGCTGTCCTGCTGCAGAAGCCTGCGAATATGGATTGTAGCTCTGTGAATAGCTTTCAGCTGATGTATTATTAGTCTGTGCAGCCTTCTGTGACTCATCCGGATTGTAAGGATTACCCGACATTGTGAAATTTACATTGTTTGTATTGTTGTTTGTGTTATTTGTACTGTTAGTATTATTTGTATCATTCATATTTCCATAATTGTTATCCATAATAATTTCTCCTTTCGTTTACAATTAGAAGTATACTGTCAATCTGTGTTTAATTTGTGACGGGATTATTTATTTTTTCATAAATCAGTTAACTATTTATAGCCTATGTTCCCCATTGCAGGCCACTATGCGATTATAAAAATAAAAATAACTGCTCATCGGCAGATGCACCTCTAAGTCTGCGATAAATAGAAATTGCAGAATATCAATACATCCCTGCCAATGAACAGTTACCATAAATCATATATTAAATTTCAATTCCGTTCTTCTCAAGAAGAGCTCTCGCTGTTTCAACCGAATCTGTACCTGTCGCATTCTTTACAGGTGCAAACTCCTTCTCTCTGTTTACCTCAAATGGCAGGCTATTGTCCATCATGTATACCATATCGAGGATGAGTGTCTCGAACTTGTATGCATTCGGAGTCTCAGGCTTGTGCTCTGTACCATTCTCATCAATGTAAGGTACCTTCTTCTCTACCACATGAAGTGGAAGGCTCTTCTCTGCGATAGCCATGAGCTTGTCCACGCGGAATAAATAGTTTAAGATAACGCCAAAGCCATACTGCAATGAACCATTCTCGTTCTTTGCCTCTGCCATCTCAGGTGTAAGCTCGTAATACTCGACAATCGAAGGCTTGCCATTCTCAAGACACATAGCGCCGACTCTCTCGTATGGATCGCACTTTCTGACCACCTTAGAGCCGCTGACACAGCCGGACTCTATTGTAGCGCCGACAAATACAGGATCTGCAATCTGCTGAAGCACATTGTCCACAGCAAATACATTAAGCCACTCAACACCCTTGTCCTTCAAATCCTTGTCTAGACCGGCATTGATGAGTGACTTGAACCATCCACCGTTTCCGTTTGGTGACATAGCAAGTGAATCCTCAGATTTCATGAGCAGATTTCCATCAAAATCAACTGCCGGAACCATCTCCTGCACGAAAAACTTCACATAGTCCTTGTTGTATCCAAAATAGTCGTGCTCTTCAAAGAACTCTCTTGTCATGCTATCATTTATCTCGCTTGTCATAACATATAGAGGCACCCATGTACCGGTCTGATTTGTAACCTTCATGAGGTTTGCGACAAGCTGCTCAAAGATGTAGAGTTCCTTTGTCTTTCCGATATTGAACATGCCCTTAGCCTTGTCAAAACCAAGACGTGTACCCTGTCCACCGGCAAGAAGAATTGCACCGACCTTGCCATTCTTGACAGCATCAAGACCTGTTGCAAGGTATTTGTCCTTATTTGCCTCTATCTCTGAAAGCTCCATAGCAGCAAGCGGTGAAAATGTACCTCTCTGCTGCTCCTTATTGTGAATCATATCAAGGTATGACCAGTCCATGTGCTCAAGCTGGCTCTCAAGCTTAACCGGAGCTTCCTCTGTTAAGAATTTCTTTAAGTATTTCTGGTTTGTTGCCGTGATTTTTTCTTTGATTTCCGGTTTCATAATAAATAATCTCCCTAATAGCTAACTTTAATTATTTAATTATTTAATCATCCGAATCATCTGATGATGATTTTTTTTCTGAACCATTTTCAGATTCTGACTGGCTCTTTTTCAGGGCATCCTGCTTGTCCTTATTTTTTTTCTTTGCCCCTTCGGTTCCATCAGAGCCAACAGTATCATTGTACTGCGTGAGATCAAATGCTGATGTCTTAGATGTAACACCTGTCTTTTTAGCAATCTTATCACTTACTGTCTGAACGGTATCTGTCGGCTGGTAATCAGTCTCATTAAACAGGAACTGATGAAGCTCAGAAACATTCTGTGCCAGGTCTATAGGAATTACGGTATCACCAGTAGTTGACAGATTCATTGTAGTCAGCTCAAATGGGAAGCCTGTTGTCTCCTTCATCTGATACTTTGTAACAGCTGTTGCATACTGGATAATCTCTTTAGCTGTAAAATTAGTACTTATCTGACTCATGATATCCTTACACATCTCTGTGAGTGAGCCTAAATCTGACTGTTTAGCCTTGTCAAGCATAGCCTGAAGCACAATTCTCTGACGGGATGCCCTTAAGAAATCATCACCGGAGGTGCTTCTGATACGTGCATAGCATGTCGCCTGAGTTCCATCAAGATGCTGCATACCATCCCCCTCAAGATAAGGAGTATTATATCCTGTAGTATAATCAACCTCAGGAATCAGATAATTGATTTCCTTCATCTCCGCCTTAGTAATCTCAAGATCAAGACCTCCGATATCATCTATAGCATCTACGAGAGCTTTCCAATCAACACAAACATACTTCGTAATATTCAAATCTAAATTTGAATTAAGCATAGCTACTGCTCTCTTTGCCCCACCATTAGCATATGCTGCATTTGCCTTTGCAAACTTTCCATTGCCTATAGGCAGATACGTATCTCTGTAGACAGAAACAATCTGAACCTCCTTAGTATCATAATTCAGACTAGCGATCATGATACAATCGGAATGCCCCTCATCGTATGAACCATTACTTCTGTTGTCCAGACCAAACAACGCTACATTGAGATATCCATGCATATTGGCAAGAACATCCTCATCAATATCCTCATTGATTCCGGCCTCACTATTTGTCAGCGCATCCTCATATTTAACCTGTCCGAGTGTCTTATTATAAGCCCAAACCAATAACAGAACAATTAACAGCAGCAGGATTTCAAATACAAAAAGTATAATCTTCTTACGTCCATTTCTTCTCTTTTTTCTTCTTCTCTTCTTTGCCATGTTATTTTTCCTTTTTCCTATGAATGTAAAGCCACGCGTCTGCGTAGTCCTGACGCTCCTTCTCTGACATATTGGTATACTTTCCAAACTCCAGATTCGTCAGACGCATCTGCGGCCTGCCACACTTGAAGCATTCAACCTCTTTCCTTCTTGAAACCATCCGTATCCAGCCACAATCCGGGCAAATGTATATTTTCATCATAGTCTTTATTCAAACTGTCCGAGAACCTCAGCTGACAAAGCATCAAGCTTAGCCTGTGAATCTTCAAGAGACACTCCTTTAACTCCGAAATAGAATTTAATCTTAGGCTCTGTACCAGAAGGGCGTACACAGCACCAAGCGTTATCGTTAAGTTCGTAGTAAAGTACATTAGAAGAAGGAAGACCTGTCGGCTCAACCTTTCCTGTTGTCATATCTTTTCTTGTGTCATTCTTGTAATCACGGATAGCAAGCACCTGATAATCACCAAATTTCTTTGGCTCAGCGGCACGTGCCTTTGTCATAATCTCATTTATCTGTGCAGCACCATCAATGCCCTTTAAGGTCATTGTGGAAATACCCTCTCTGTAGTAGCCATACTTCTCGTACATGTCAATCATGCCATCCCAGAGAGTCTTACCCTGTGACTTGTAGAAGGCAGCTACCTCACACAGCATACAAACTGCTGCAGGAGCATCCTTGTCCCTCGCATATGTGCCCGGCAGACATCCGTAGCTCTCCTCCATACCGAATACATAATTGTTGCAGCCGGTCTTTTCAAATTTGAGCATCTGCTCTCCGATATACTTGAAGCCTGTGAGAACCTCGATATGCTTTACGCCATATGCTGCCGCAATTGCCTTACCCATATCTGTAGAAACAATTGACTCAACAAATGCAGGATTCTCAGGCAGAGTACCATTGGCACTCTTCTGGCTTAAAATATACTCACCGATAAGCATAGCTGACATATTTCCTGTAAATGTCACATACTCACCTGTCTTTGTATCCTTGCAGTATACACCGAGTCTGTCGGCATCAGGGTCAGTTGCTAAAACGATATCAGCATCCTTTTCCTTTGCCAGCTCAAGTGCAAGCTTCCATGCATCAGGATTCTCAGGATTTGGATAAGGACATGTAGGGAAATTGCCATCAGGCACTGCCTGGCTTGGCTCAATGTATACATTCTCAAAGCCCATATCCTTAAGCACTCTCTGTACAGGGCGAAGACCTGTGCCGTGGAGTGGTGTGTAAACAATCTTGATATCCTTTGCCATAGCCTTGATAATCTCCGGATGGATAGAAAGCTTGCGGAGCTCTCCGAAATATCCCTCCTCAACCTCATCAGAGATGACATTGTAAAGGCCAGCCTCAATAGCAGCAGCTTTGTCCATAGTCTTTACCTGATCAAATGATGTAACCTGTGCCACCTCAGCCATGATGCTTGTATCATGAGGTGGAGTAACCTGTGCGCCATCCTCCCAGTAAACCTTGTATCCATTGTACTCACGAGGATTGTGACTTGCTGTGATAACAACACCGGCTATTGTGCCGAGTGTCCTTACTGCGTATGACAGCTCAGGAACAGGTGCAAGCTGTGGGAACACATATGTCTTGATTCCGTTTGCAGCAAGGCAGAGTGCTGTGGCATCTGTGAACTCATCATGCATATTACGTGAGTCATGCGCGATTGCAACGCCTCTCTTTACTGCGTCCTCTCCCTGTGAAAGTATGTAATTTGCCAGTCCCTGTGTAGCCTGACGGACTGTGTATATATTCATCCTGTTGGTGCCTGCTCCTATTACACCACGAAGACCTGCTGTACCAAACTCAAGTGTGCGATAGAATCTGTCCTCTATCTCCTTATCATCACCTGCGATAGCCTTAAGCTCAGCCTTTGTAGCCTCATCAAAATATGGGTCTGTACACCATTTCTCGTACTCCGCTCTGAAATCCATTTATATTAACCTCCTATGTCAGCTAGTAATAAGCCTATTAATGTTAACCATACCGATTTTACCACATTAACGTGCATTTGAAAAGTTTTAGTTCCTTAATATTTTTTTAAACACAAGGCTTCTCATCCAAAGTGGCATCATACAGACAACAAGCTGTGCCGCAACCGTAACAAAATAATCAGCCGCACTTATGGTCCCTGTCTTTAAAATACGTTTCCTTCCGGCTTTGTATTTAAGGAAATAATCAAAGCCGCCACGCCTCCTTAGCATATTATCACCGGTTCTGGCATACACAAGAGTCTCACCTATATTTGCCATACGGCAGTGATTTCTGATCATATTCGCCCAAAGAAGAGAATCCTCCATAAGCAGACAGTCCTGATAATTACCTGCTGCAAGCACCGCAGACCTTTTGTACATAACAGTCATGTGATTAAACGCATCACGCTTTCTCTGATACTGCTTTATCACATAATTTCCGAGAGGCACTGTCCTCTCTGATAAAATATTGTGCGTATCATCGGAAAACTCGCTGATGTAGCCACCTATGATATCAAGCTTTGGATTTTCCGAAAAAGCATTCAGCTGTCTCTCAAACCGGTCAGGCACACATATATCATCCGTGTCCATCCTTGCCACAAGCTCATTAGAGCAGTGCTTTATGCCTTCAGCAAGTGCAAGACCGAGCCCGCTGTTTTTTTCAAGCTTTACCGTAACAAAATTTATTTCCGAAGGCCTGCATTCATAATCACTGATTGCCTCATAAAGCTCCTCTGTCAGCCGGCCATCCTCCACCAGCACTATCTCGTCCGGTAAAACAGTCTGTGAATATATGCTTTCCATACACTCCCTGAAATACTCAGGCTTTTCCTTGTAATAAATTGACAGTAATACTGAAAATTTGACTTTATTCATAAATATCATCCTCCCAGACAAGCAGACTAATGTATCACCGCAAGCACAGTCTCAATGCACAGCCTGATATCATTTATCAGCGAAAACTTCTTTAAATACTTAAGATTGTACCTCATCTTGCCCGGCAGCACCTTATGGATATATGTGTAATCCACATCATCTGCTGCCTCCAGAAGCCTGTCCTCATCCTTGTACCTGATGCTTGCCTCGCTTGTGATTCCGGCTGGCATCAGAAGTGTCGCCATCATCGCAGGTGTATATGCCATGACATACTTCTCCACCTCCGGTCTTGTGCCAACAAAGCTCATATCACCACAGAGCACATTTATGAGCTGCGGAATCTCGTCAAGCCTGTATTTTCTGATGACAGCGCCGACTCTTGTGATTCTTGAATCGCCACCGACAGTCACGAGTGAGCCCTTTTTGTCAGCGTCATTCACCATGGTTCTGAACTTGAATATGCGAAACTTCCTTCCATACTGTGTGATACGCTCCTGTCTGAAAAAAACAGGTCCTCTGCTATCCACCTTTATCCAGACAGCAAGGACCAGTATAACAGGCGAAAGCAGCACAAGAAGAACAGCGGACATAATCACATCAAAAATGCGTTTGAATACCATGCTTGTCCTCTTCCTGCTCAAATGCCTGTAATATTTAAGTGTAAAATCATTTTTCATGAATGTAGGAATCTCTCCCCATGTTCTCCATCTACTCATGTAAAATCTCCAATAAATTATTAATTATATACTCCACATCCTCATCACTAAGCTTTGTGTTGAGAGGAAGTGTAATTTCATTCTCATACTGATGATAAGCGTTTGGAAAATCAGCTATATCAAAGCCCATATTCTTATATGCTGTCATCATCGGAAGCGGCTTGTAATGCACATTTGTGGCGATACCTCGCTCCGCCATCTGCACTATAAGCGCATTGCGCCTGTCCACGCCGATGCCCGGTATGCGAAGCAGATACAGATGTCCGCTCGATGTATGCCTGTCTGTAAAATGAGGCACAGTCAAGAGACCAAGCGGCTCAAATGCCTCGTCATAGCGCTCTATAATATCACGGCGCCTCTTGAGAAGCCCCTCATATCTGTCAAGCTGTACCAGACCAATAGCAGCCTGTATATCTGTCATATTGCACTTATACGAAGGAGCTACAATATCATACTCCCAGTTGCCCAGACCATTCTTGTGCAAAGCATCCTTTGTCTGTCCGTGGAGTGAAAGCAGCATAAACTGCTTGTAGATATACTCGTCATCAAAGCCCTCTATAGGTCTCCAGGTGAGTGCTCCTCCCTCTGCGGTGGTCAGATTCTTGACCGCATGGAACGAAAAGCTTGTAAAATCAGCTACATTGCCACACATAATCCGCTCACCTGCTCTCATGTAAGAAGCACCAAAAGCATGAGCTGAGTCAGCCGCCACAATCACACGTCCGATTGCCCTCTGCACATCATTTGACGGATGAAAAAGAGCCTTCTTTCTCTCCACAATGTCAAAAATCCTGTCATAGTCACAAGGCACACCTGCAATATCAACCGGCACGATAACCTTTGTCTTTTCTGTAATAGCAGCTTCTAAGGCATCGTAATCCATCTCAAATGAATCAGGTGCTACGTCTATAAACTTAAGTGTCGCACCGACATGCACAGCAGGGCTTGCAGATGCAGTATATGTGTATGCACTTGTGATGACCTCATCACCTGCACCTATTCCTAAGAATCTGAGTATCGACTCAAGACACGCAGTAGCAGAGCCAAGAGCTACAGCCTTATCCGTGCCACATAGCTTAGCAATTCTCTTCTCAAACTCCTTGGTTCTTGGACCTGTTGTAATCCAACCGCTTCGCAGCGCATCAGCAACAGCTGATACCTCTGCCTCTGTTATATCAGGTGGTGAAAATGAAATCTGTCTCTTTTCCATAGTTATGTTCCTCGCTTCCGGTGTAAACAAAAGATATTTTAGTCCTCAAGATCCGGATGATATGTCTTGACCACAGATGCAACTATCTGCTTGATATCCTTTGCTTCTGAGGTGCATGCCTTCTCGAGCATCTCAAGCTGCTTCTCAAAGAGCTCATCATCCATCTCAATAGGCTCACCCACATGAATCAGCTTGTTCGGAGTCTCCTTGAGTCCCTCCTCACTCATCAGCATCTCCTCGTAGAGCTTCTCGCCCGGACGCAGTCCTGTGTATACAATCTGGATATCCACATCGGGCTCCAGTCCCGAAAGCCTGATAAGATTCCTTGCCATATCATCAATCTTGACAGGCTCGCCCATATCGAGCACGAAAATCTCGCCTCCGTGAGCATATAGCCCGGCCTGCAACACAAGCGCCACAGCCTCCGGAATTGTCATAAAGTATCTGATAATACGCTTGTCCGTCACAGTAACAGGACCGCCATCCTCTATCTGCTTCTTAAACAGCGGGATAACACTTCCGTTACTTCCAAGCACATTTCCAAAACGTACCGCGACAAAATCAGTCTCAGTCTGCCTGTTCATCATCTGTATAACCATCTCACACAGACGCTTTGACGCACCCATGATATTGGTCGGATTGACCGCCTTATCCGTAGAGATAAGCACGAACTTCTTCACATGGTACTCTGCTGCAATCCTTGAGAGCTTTAAAGTGCCAAGCACATTGTTTTTTATTGCCTCATTCGGGCTCTCCTCCATCAGCGGTACATGCTTATGTGCTGCCGCATGATAGATAATCTCAGGGTGATATGTCTGGAATACATAATGCAGCCTGTTAGTATTGCGCACCGAGCCAATCAGCGTCTCCACCCTAACATAAGGATATTTGCGCTTCAGCTCCTGCTGTATATCGTATGCATTATTCTCATAAATATCAAAAATGATAAGAAGCTTCGGATCCTCCCTGGCTATCTGACGGCAAAGCTCACTACCTATGGAGCCACCGCCACCTGTAACCATGACCACCTTGCCCTGTAAAAATGAATGAATACCATCATTATCCACAACAACCGGATCTCTTCCAAGCAAATCCTCAATGCTGACCGGACGCAGATTGGAAACCGAAACCCTGCCATCCACCATCTGATATATTCCCGGAACCACAGACACATCACAGCCTGTGTCCTTACAAATATTGAGTATATCCTTCCTGTCCTTACCCGATGTGGAAGGTACGGCATACACAATCTTTGTGATATCATACTTCTCAACCATCTCCGGAATGTCATTTCGGTTGCCGACAATAGGCACACCGTCTATGAAGCGGCCAAGCTTCGCCGGATTGTCATCTATGATACAGCAGGCCTTTGTGTGCAGATGTGAGCTCATGATAAGCTCTCTGATAAGCATCCTGCCTGCATTTCCTGCTCCTATAATCATGACCTTCTCATCACCGTTTGCAGAGCCTCTCTGCTCCAGCATCTTCTGACCTGTCCTGATAAATCTGTATGCAAAACGGCACGCTGTACAAAGTGCAAAGCTGAGCATCAATCCAATAATCCAGAAGGCGTACGGCATCTTAATCTCATACACCTCATGAATGATAACGCACACAACCGCAAGTACTAAAAAGGCACCTATAATATGCATAAACTCATTGATGCTCGCAAAGCGCCATATGCTGTGATATAGCCTGAAAATATAAAACACCACAAGTGAAATCACCATAAACAACGGCACAATATGCAGATAACCCTCCAAAAATGAGAGCGGAATATGTGAATATGAAAACTCAAACCTGATCATCAAAGCGAAAAAGAATGAGATTGCAATAATACACATATCAACAAATGCAAGAACCAATGCCCTGAAAACCCATTGCTTGTCATTGCCCATGTATGCGTCCGGCTTCTCCGGACCATCGTATTTTGTTTTGTCTTTTAGATTATTTGTTTCTTTTTTCATGTCAAGTCTATTACTCATATAGGATTTTCTCCTTCTGTCCCGCACTGCAAAAAGCAGCTTCTATATCCCTATGTAAATCAACTTCTCATAAACTGCATTTAAATTTACGCTTTATTATATCATACACACACTATTATAGTTCTTATTATTTTATTAAATATACCACATTTAGCGATTTTTGAAAACAAACAGCTTGCTTATCACATAGTTGAGCACAACCACAACCACCTGTGCTGCCAGCTTCACCCACATGCTTGGATAGTCCAAAAGCGTGATAAAAATAAAGATAATAGCCTCTTCAATAACCAGCGTGATAAATCTGCCGCTGAAAAAAGCAAACATCTGTACTAAAAACGCCGTCTTGGTGGGCGTAGCAACCTTAAACACCCACTTCTTGTTGGTAACATATGAGAAAAGTACAGCAAACACCCATGCCAACGCATTCGCAATCAGCTCATTGATACCAAAGATTACATTAAAAATGGCATATGAGCCTATGCTGATCACAAAGGTCATATTGCCAAAAACCGTGTATAAAACAAGCTCCTTAAACTCCTCTTTCCTGTTTCGTATTATGATATTATCCATTTCTCCACCTATGTGACAGGCTATATAACCCTGTCGTAATTTATACGTGTAAGTTGATAGTAATGTTAATTTGCGATTTTTATATAATAACTGCATAGCCAAAATAAGTCAATATGTGATATGATATCTGCATGAAAAAGAAAACACAAAAAAACAAGAGTATAAAACTAAACTACATATATAATGTGAGCTACCAGATACTCACACTGATCACACCGCTTATCACAGCGCCGTACCTCTCGAGGGTGCTCAAGGCAGACGGAATAGGTGCATACAGCTATACCTACTCACTGGTATCATACTTTATCATGTTTGCCGCACTTGGCACTGTAAACTACGGAAACAGAGAAATATCATACCTGCAGGAGAACAGAGCAAAACGCACAAAAACCTTCTGGGAGATAGAGCTTCTTTCTGTTATCAGCGTAATTGTGTGCCTGTGCGCATATATGGTATTCACACTTGCATTTCCGCACTCACCACTCAAAAAGCACCTGCTATTGATTGAAGCCGTGTATCTGGTATCGGTTGCTTCTGATATCTCGTGGCTGTTTCAGGGGCTTGAGGAATTTGGCAAAATAGTCGGTCGAAACGTGATTTTTAAAATCATAAACATCGCTTTTATCTTCATCGCCGTGCGCTCAGAGAGTGATCTGCTCATATATGTGGCAGGGGTATGTCTATTAGAGCTTTTTGCCAATATATCCATCTGGTTTTATCTGCCTCAATATGTCGACAGACCAAAGCTTAAGGAGCTTAAGCCCTTCTCCCACCTAAGGGCTACGCTCACCCTCTTTGTACCTACAATAGCCACAACCATATACACAGCGCTTGACAAAACCATGCTCAACAACATAACAGGCAGCATGACAGAAAACGGCTACTATGAGCAGGCCAATAAGATATCCAAAATGGTCCTCATGCTCGTAACCTCACTGGGCACTGTGATGCTTCCAAGAATAGGAAGAGCCTTCAGCGAAAATAAAAAAGACGAAGTAAAAGCCCTCCTTTATAAGAGCTTTCAATTCGTTTGGTTTATAGGTCTTGCCCTGTGCTTTGGCCTGATTGGCATCGCACGTAATTTCTCGCCATGGTTTTTTGGTCCGGGATATGAAAAGGTACCCTATCTCATCATGATAATGGCCACCCTGCTGCCGATTATAGGCTTAAGCAATGTAATCGGTATACAGTATCTGGTAACAACCAAGCGTGAAAGCCTGCTGACACGCTCAGTATGTATCGGAGCAGTAGCCAATTTTGTCATGAACATGCTTCTCATACCACAGCTCTATTCATACGGAGCCGCCATAGCCTCGGTCATCTCTGAGGTAATAATAACTGCCGTACAGCTTTACTTCATACGAAATGAGCTCAGTATACCAAAAATATTTTCTCTCTCGTGGAAATATCTCGTATCAGCTATCTGTATGCTTATAGTACTGCTGCTCATGGATGCAAGGCTGTCAGTCAGCTTCATACACACAATGATTATGATTGTGACCGGATTTATAACTTATATGGCACTGCTTGTACTGATGCGTGACGAGATGGTATGGGAAGGCATCAGGCTCATTAAAGCCCGCATCAAACGTCACTAACTAATTACCATTCTGCAACACTTGATTACTCTGCAGCTTCACTTATTTGGCTGCCTCATACTCTCCAACCACCTGTGCCTCTCCTCTGTCAGTATATTCTCTTGCCATTTTCAGAGCTTTTTTCGTCCTCTTCACGGACTTTTCCCATCTGGAAAGCTCTGACTTTGTCGTATCAGACTTTATCCCATATTGGTTTACAGCCAGACTGCCAATATATGACGAAAGCTTTTGGGCACCATAGGCATTCAGATGCTCAAAATCTGCGAAATCATGGGAATCATCTATCCCTACAGCGCTCTCATAATCAGTACTCAGATCAAGAAAATCGTATCCATACTCCTTCGTTATGCTTTCAATCTGCTCAAGCCCCGACTTATCAGCCGCCTGTGTCTCATGAGGTGGCTGCAGCAAAAGTACATGCTCTATGCCAAGCTTATTGCAGTACGAAAGCAGATCCTTAAGATATGCTCTGCATTCATCAGTCAGCACATAGGCTTCTTTAGTGGGCTGTCCGATATTTGCCAGATTGTCACGGCCTCCGGTGATGCCTGTTTTTGAATAAAAGCCCTTCAGATAGCCTCCACCACTGAGCCTCATATAGGCACGAGTGACAAATGAAGTATACACCGCCTCAGGGTCCTTCCAGTTGCCATGATACTTCTCCAATGGAAAATAAAGGGTATCCGATATGTTATCCTTCACCTTTTCATCATCCTTATTGATATTTTTGGGAATAGTCTTTACCGTGTCAAGCTTGTTCTGTGACATAGGCATATTGTCAATCCACTTTCTCAGATAAACCTCATCAGTCAGATTCCAATTGCCCTGACTAAATGCTGCAGCACTGATTACAAGAAGCTTCGGCTTCTGTCTCTTCACAATCTCCGTGACGATGGACTTGTACATATTGCAGGGAACAGCTCCTATTGAAAGATTGCACGACTTAAGGCCATACTCCTCCCACGCCAAAGCCGGCGCATAGCCCGTGTATACCTCACTTGGTCCAATCATGACCATATCAAGGCTGTTCTTTGGCTCTGCATAAAAGCCATATATATTTTCGATGTCGCTGCTGTCAATGGCAATAAATGCCTTGGATACAATTTGCATGAGCAATAGGAGAACTATCGCAAATGCAGGGATTTTAATAAATTTCATGGTGTTTCCTTTTCTATTGAAACTCTTCGTTTTTATATTTTTCAGTACACACTATATAGTATATCGGATTAGTATTAAAAAACAACACCCTGATTTCTATTTGTCATTTTCTGACATTGAGCTGTTTACCTGGGTAGAATATAAAATTTATAAACCTGATTTTCTTTATGATACACTCATACAATATCCAGCATATAGCAGTGCTTCCTGCAAATCCGCATATACACTGCAACACCATATTGGTTATACAAGCCCTGTCCAATATAATCCTGATTCCACCTACAAATATCACATTCATCGCATAAAACGGCATGCTGTCACGGCCGATAGTCTGTAACCATTTAGGGAAATCACAATACCCTGATAAACAATAGCTTACTGCAAATATAAATACTGTCACTATACAGGCGGTAAGCCGCTCAAACAGACTGCTGAAAAGAGGATTGCTGCTCATGTCATCCTGTAATACTATGCCGGACGCCTCTACAAGCACACTCATAACGGCAAGGCTCAGCACAGCATATCTATTATCCAGTTTATCAAGCCACTTCTTAATCAGGCATCCCAGATAAAAATACATCTGAAAGCCGGCTATGTAATTAAAGCCCTCATAATGAAATCTGCCATAGCATGTCAAAGCAATTATAAAAAACAGCACAAATAAAAGCTCCATTTTATAATTAAAATGTGGCAGAAGCCTCGAAAACCCATAATCAGCCATATACGCCATACAATATATGAGAAACAGTGCGTATAAATACCATAAAAACTCTATCGGCTTCCACGGTATGCTTATCAGGCTGCTAACGGCAACCGGCTCCCTTATCAAATTTGAAAGGACAAATTTAATAATCCAGTAAATAACTGAAATCATCACGTAAGGCAGCAGGATATTAAATGCTTTATGACCTATCCGGCTAAAAATGCCTTGTGAAGCATTCCCTACATATTCACTGTATAAGAAGCCTGAAACTGCGATAAAGCAAGGCATGTGAAAGCTGTATATTACATTTGCAATACCATTCATTGTATCATCAAATGAATACAGGTCTGTCAGGCCTAATGTAGTGTGACCTAAAATCACAAATAAAATAAGGATGCCCTTTATGAAATCAATTGTTGTATCTCGTGTAGTAGTTTGCATGTTATGCCCTCAAAAATACTATTAATCCTATCCGCTTTAATTATATAGGTATCCCTATCCATGATATCAACAGCAATATGATTGCTCAACAAATATGATGAAACAGCATTTGCTTTAATTCTATAATCGCGATCTATTATAGAGCTATTTCCACTCAAACTTTGTACGTAATACCTTAATAAATCCTGTAAAAGGGGTCTGATGCTCTGAAGCAATAATATTATCCTGATTCATGACATAGTGTTTAAATTCATAAAAATAATTCATTCCTTGATTCTAACCTGAACACCAATGCATTCGTCACATGCTGCATCTTTCCTCACGCTAGAAATATGACACTCTTCAATTCTTTTCTCTTCAATGAATTTAACAAAGGCTTTAGCATAATATCTAGGGATATATCCCAATAACTTTTGTTGTTTATCAACTACACAAATTGCATTTTCATCATACTGATTGGAAGTATCACGCATCAAAAATACTTCATCTCCTCTTGTAACCCGAACGGCATCTTTGCATAAATCACCACCACACCCTAAATAGTGTCTGACTCCAGCTAAGTAAAACTCTTTTTCAAAGCTGCAATTATAATCCAAAATAGGGTCTATAAACTGAAGATTATCAATAGGTAGCTTTGCACCACTCTTTTTTAACAGCTGATATGCATCATACTCATCTAAGCCGTATTTTTCTAATATTCTTCCAATATCTTTTCTCTTTCTATCTGGAAGCCTGCTAGCAAATACTGGAAATAATTTTTCTGATTTATATACAGTATCTAATTTTTCAAACGAAACTAACAACTCAAAGCCAGATTTGATTGCTTTTTCTATATCCTCACAATATTTAAATTCATACTGTCCATTTTTTGTAAGCTGACCTACAATATATTGCCGCCTATTTGAAGAGCATTTCCAAATCAAATATAAGTAGTCCTTACCATCCTTGATTGCCATATTACTCCTCCTCTCCAAAATAAATATAATTCATCATTTTTATTTTGTCTAATAGAAATTTTAGTATTAACATTTTCTTCTTTTCTGATAATCCATCTTCTGAATACAAGTCCAATATACGATAAATATTTTCTTCCGTTAGCAATGACACTATATTTTTCGCAAAAACATATGTATCATCAAAATAATTCTCTTTTAAGTATTTTAATACTTCTAAATGAGTTGGGCGCTTTTCATCAATCTCCCTACATCTAATTAATGATTTAGATTTTGTGTCAATTAGAGAATTCCATCTGTTTTTATCCTTTCCCATATAATTTGGTATATTTTTCTCAGAAATATATGCACATAATGACGAGCTGTTATCATACAATGGTGACCATTGCATTTTACCGTTTTCTATAAGTATTGCCCAATTATTTTGATGTCTGTCGGAGTTACCAATTAAATAATCAAACATCAACATTTTCAATAAATCATCTATAGGTACAAATCGTTCTATCGCCTTTTTTATCATTTCAATAGAATATCTATTACTTGTCATAGTATCAATAAACAGCTCCGGATTATATTTAGGATACATTAACATAATAAAATGTATTCCCTCAACAAGAATTTGATCTGGTTTTTTCAAGATATTATAGCTCATTGAGCCTTCTCTTCCCTCATACATTCCTACTTCAAATTTAGCACAAGGAATCCCCAAAATACAAGCTAAATCATATGCAATACACTCAGAAATATTATCTGTTGTATCTATATCTTTCTTAAATTTGAATAAACCAATTTGTCCTGTATCCGGATTTTGCAGCCATATTTTTTCACTTCTTCCACTACCTTCTGATGCTCCATCATATTCTTTCCAAAAAGAAAAATCTTTCATAGGCGGTCCCCCCCCCAAAAAAAAATTTATTCAATCAATGTATCCTCTTCCATATATTTAGTCTTCTAATGAATATAAAACTTTGTAATTACCAACAAAATATAATTGCATCTTTATGTTATGCTAATCCACTTCACTAAAATTCCGATAATCTTTCCACACGCCTTTTCAACATACTTATTAAACGTAAGCGCTCAATATTCCAACGCTTGATTTTAATTAATGGATTCGTTGAGACCACAGTGTGAGTTTTTCATAATGATACAGTTTCCTTCCTTTATTATGAAAAGAGTGTATCAGAAAAATATGGGTGCTAACAGTTACGGATGATTACCTACTTACGTTTTATATCGAGTAGCGTAAAATTACCATAGATAATTAATCCCATTTTGTATATAAAAAATCCAATCAGTACTTTAGTATTATCAGTCGTCACTATTATACATTTTAACTATTTCGCCTATATTTTTATTTAAATCAATAGCATTGCAAATTACCATTTGTTTCACGTTTACTCCGTATTTTTCCGAAAAATTTATTAAATTCTTTTTAGCATATAATGCTTCAGAATCATAACATCCTTTATCTACATAATATGCCACTTGAAATACTCCGTTATCTACAACTACAATTCCTGTATACTCATTATCATCTTTAAAAAGTGATTCTTCACCTCGATTTCTTTTGAGTATTATAACTTGCAGTTCATTTTCACCTAAATTTGCTTTAATCAAATTTATTAATGCTTCTTCATATGTTGAAGGATTATTATCTGCAACTTTCAATGGTATAATATCATTTCTTAAATATGAAATATGAGTATATCGCCTATCAGCCTTGTTCATACTATAATACATATCACTTAATTGAATATATTCTAATTCTTCCTTTGACCACTCTTCTCTACGTTGTGACAGGGCCGCATTAACAAAAACATCATAATTTAAATACATAAAATTAAAATCAATAATTACATTATTATTGCTATCTACTTTTACTGCATTTGGGCAAATTTTATTAATTGTTTCTATAACACTTTTTATTAAAACATCACTTTCTGGCCACACTTTATCAATAACTTTTTTATTTTTTTTCAAATATTTTTTTAATTCTTCAATTTGTAATTTTCTTAATTTAGTAACCTCCTCTATTATTGCTTTTATATTTTTAACAATCAAATCCAAATAACATTTTTCTAAATATGATAGTTCAAATTGTTTTATAACATTTATTAGAATATAAGCTTTTATAATTGTAACTTTATCAACGTACTTGTATTTTTCGTGGTCAATATTTAATAATCTATAATTCCCGAGAGTATTATAATATTCCATTAGACATAACAAATATTTTTTTTCTCCAAACATCATAACGCAGTATCGTATAGTTTCTTCAAACGTCAATAATGGCATATAGTATTTTCCAGTCAAATATGTATATATTTTATTTTTGTTAATATTATTATCACTATATTTAATATACATTAAATCATCAACTATGAAAAAACTGAAAATATTTTTTTCTACAAAAAGCTTCTTATATCGCTTAAATAATTTTCCCAATACATTCGCCTTCATTTTATCTAATTCGTCAAAAACAAATATAATATTTCTTTTTTCTAGCCTACTAACTATCTTAAAAATATCTTCTAGCCTATCATTTTCAGTTTTACTCATTGTCGTCGACATATTTATTAACTTATTATCTTTATTTTCAATTTCGTTTTTATCTTCCCTTTTTCCTTTAGTATTAATATCTGCCGTAAAAATTTTTTTAAATTTCATCCCCAATCTAGAGTTTAAAGTGGTTTTTTCTTTATAAACTTCTTTTATCTCACTATTTACTGCTTCCTTTTTTTCAATTTGTTGTTTTATCTCATATTCTAATTTTAATTTTATTTCATCTAAAATTGTCTTTAATTCTTTGTCACTATCCTCTTTCTCTCTTTCTACACTTTCAATTAAATATTCTAAAACTAATGTTGTAAATCTATCTAAAACATCATATTCATTATAAAAATTCACATGAATAACTAATGATTTGGTATGCGTATACCCAGCCGCAATATCTAATAAGCTACTTTTACCTGTTCCTACAACTCCCCCAACTAAATACGAGCCATACATTTTCTTATTAATACGTTCAATTATCTTATTAATATTATCGGATTTAAAAATATACCCAACTTCATCTTTTCCAAGTGGATAATTAAGATTTGTTTTTCTAGATTCATATAATTTTGACATATATTCACCGCTTTCCTTTTATTGCATTTCGTGAAGATAATCTAAATTCATCTACTCTTAATAGTCACTACGAACCCATCCAATACCAGGCTTTCTCTCCATTTGATTATGTAATGATGTAACAACCATTCCCGCTAATTCATCTGGATTTTTCCATTTCTCAATCATTCGATCTTTTTGTACTTTTTCTTTAAATTTTTCAAGTTTTTTCTTCTTTTCATCAGATTCGATAAAATTCTTTTCTACTGAAACATTATCGTCAATAATAAATGCAAGTATTGGCTTATTCATTTTCATAGCATATAAAAATTCTTTTTCTGTATAACTTATCCCAGCATCGCTTCCGTTCTCAATTTCAGTTCCATATCGATTTCCAATAATAAGGACATAATAATCCGAACTTTCTATAGTGCCTTGTATTATTTCCCATTGTCCCTCATCTCCTGCATTAAACATTTCCATGCCCACAGGAAAATGCATCATCCGTAAAATGGCATCCCTAACTTTTTGTCTTGGTTCTACAAGATCAGTATAAGTCGACGAGATAAAAATTTGATATTTTTTCTTTACATTTTTATTATCAATCGAATATTTAACTTTTTCTATATCGCTATCTTTTTTATTTAAAGAAAGATAACTCATTTTTTCAAATAGATTCATTTTATCTTCTTCAAGCATTTCTGCCGCTTTGTCTCTTCCTTCTTCAGCCATTTCTGTTCTTAATAGTGATTTTTGTACTCCTACATATTCTTTAAATATTGACCACTTATTTATATTAAATGCTAAATCATTTAACCTTTTTAAAATAACACCGTATTCATTTGGCAAATATTGTTTCAATTTCAAATAATAATCATAATTGCACCCTATCGAACAAAAGTCATCATTTAATTGTTCTATTTCAGATGACAAAAAACTATCCACCTCATGGCATTCTGATGATGCAAAATCCAGTTGCTTACAATAAATTTTCAACGAACTATCCCAAACACATTCTCCATTTTCATCAAAATATTTTATTATATACTCTGTTTTATAGCCAAAATCATTCCAGCCTTTATTATAAGATAATACAATCGTGTTTTTGTAATCACAACCTAAAGCATCGGCCTTTACAATTTTCATTATGAATCACCTCGCATGTTTTTATTATAATTTTTCTTATATTTAAATATAAAATAGTAAATTTACTATAGCAACGTAATCTCAATAAATCACAACCTTTGTTCCATTTGGAATATTATCATACAGCCACTTTGCATTATTAATGTCCAATCTTACACAGCCATGAGAAACTTGTTTGCCAAGAGTTCCATCTTGTATCTGTGTCATACTACCACGATTATAAAGCACTGAATGGAACAAATAGTTTCCATAAAACTGCGTATAATACCAACATGTATAAGACCTGCTACCAAAAGATTTACCTCTTCCATAGATTGTAAACTCCCCTTTTACTGTAGGCGTAGAAGGCTTTCCCGGTCCACATGACCACAATGCAACTCGACTCCAATTACCATAGCTTCCACTATAAACGCCTACCTGACATGCAGATGTGTCTGTCATAATAAGCCATCTTGTAGAACTGGCTCTTACCTGTGCGTTCTGAGACATCACATCTAATACTGCCGGTTTTGGTGTATATACGGGCTTATTTTTATAATAATTTGCAACACTTCCAGGTGCAGGTGCCCCCTTTCTTACCAAATTAATCCTTAGAGCCTCTACTCTATAACTAATACCAGTTGAGCCTGATGTCTGCCCATTTGAAGCCCAACCTAACCATCCATAATTCTCTATATGTGAACTATAGTATATATTATAAAATGTTGCTAACTGACCTGTAAGCTTTATCTCAATGGCTTCTACCTGCTTAGCCCTACCTGATGTTCCAGAATATTGCCCCAAAGTTTTCCATCCAGTCCATCCTATATCCTGCACGTGCGTTCTATACATGATAGTACCGGTTAATGAATGTGCAGTATCCTGAGATAAATTGATATTAATTCCTTCAATTCGCAGTTTTCGTCCTGTCGTACCTGTAATGTTCCCCCCTGAAACCCACGGCATATTACCTATATCCTGTACATGAGATGAATATGTAAGATGGCTGTTAGCAAGTCCCTGTAAATAACTTTTCTCTGATGTAATTACAGGTTTATTGCTAAGCTCATTTTTATCTATAATCCGGATTTCTAATGCTTCAACTCTATCTGCAAGTCCGATACTGCCTGATATCTGACCATTTTTTGTCCATGGCATCCAGCCGACATCCGCTATATGCGTTCTATAATAGATATCAAAATGTTCACTCAGTTCGCCTGTAAGATGCATCTTTATTGCTTCAATCTGCAAATTACGTCCTACTGTTCCGGAGATATTTCCACCACTTACCTCATTCTGCCAGCCTATATTTTTAATATGACTGGCATAGGATATTCCCCCTGAATATGATGTTGAATTATCAAGCGCTATATTTATGGCCTCTATTTGCAGTCCACGTCCTGTTGTTCCAGAAGTAGTTCCATCACTCACTTCATTCTGCCAACCGATATTCTGTACATGTGCTGCGTATCTGACACCAATATAATGTTCATCAGGTTCTATCTCTGAATCTGTATCAGTATTTGCCCCTGTCGAACATCCTGTTTTCTCAATATTCTTGTCTACTTCAGAACTTTCGTCATTTTCTTCACTAGAAAGCTCATCTGAACTAGATACCTTGTTTTCTATTTCAGAATTTTCTATTGCAATATTTTCAACTACAGTATTTTCTGTTACATTACTGTCAACCTCAAGATTTCCTATCTCATTTTCCACAATTCTATCAGATAATTCATCTGCATAAACCGTACTGGCAGCCAAAATAAGCACTGATAGGAGCATAATAGAAATTAATTTCTTCATGTATAGCACCTCCTCAAATTTATAGTCCTATTTTATCACATATGCATTTTATTTAAAACAAAAAAAAGAAACTAATACAAATTATCTGTATCAGTTTCTTTTTTATTAATTTATCTGGCAATATATGCCATTGTATTTTTAGAAATTATTCCACCATAATTATTGCCAGGAGCTGACTGTCCTTTCTTCACTAGCACTATCTGCAATGCCTCTAAATGAAGGTTTTGTCCGGATGTTCCTGCATTCTGTC
>OGHF01000669.1_pt1 | contig 22831 bp, 22 predicted proteins | sample 1571481 | NCBI WGS metagenome assembly OGHF01 (sample SAMEA2581952, study PRJEB24529) | metagenome | biome: Human gut stool | place: China | collected 2011
CAGCGGCTGGGCTGCAAGGCCATCCATGCGCTCAGCCTGCCCGCCGCCTATGCGCCGGACACGGCCGGGGAAGCGGTGGCACGCACCGTGCTGACCATTTTGCAGGAGCGGGAGGAACACACATGAGCACGCAGAAAAAAGGACGCATTGCATTTGCGGTGTGCGGCAGCTTCTGCACACTGGAAGCGGCGCTGGATGCGGCCCGTGCGCTGCGGGGGCAGGGATGGGAGCTTCTGCCGGTGATGAGCTTTGCGGCGGGGCAGGACACCCGCTTTGGCCGGGCCTCCGGCTGGCGGCATCAGCTGGAAGGGCTGACGGGTCGTCCGGTTCTGGATACCCTGCAGGCGGTGGAGCCTCTCGGCCCACGGCATCTGGCCGACGCCCTCGTGATCGCGCCCTGCACGGGGGCCACGCTGGCCCGGCTGGCCGAGGGCCTTTCCGACACGCCGGTGACGCTGGCGGCGAAGAGTCTGCTCCGGGTGGGCTGTCCCGTCGTCATCGCTGTCTCGACGAACGACGGGCTGGGCGCTTCCGGGGAGAACATCGCCCGGCTCTACCAGCGCAAGCACTATTATTTTGTGCCTTACGGGCAGGATGACCCTAACACCAAGCCCCAGAGCCTCAAGGCACGGTTCGAGCTGCTGCCCCAGACGCTGGAAGCGGCGCTGGAAGGGCGGCAATTACAGCCGGTGCTGCAATGTCCGTGTGGATGAAAGGCGTCTTTTCAGGCAGGGGAAAGTGTGGTATACTAAGTTTATCTATGAAGATTTGTGGAGAATGATCGAATGAAAAAATACATCGCTGCACTTCTTACAGCGTTGCTCCTGCTCTGCACAGCGCTGTCTGCCGGGGCGGTGGGTCCGGCCCTGACCACGACGAAAGCTTACTGCATCATTGATGCAGACACCGGCCTCGTGCTGGCACAGCAGAATATGAACGAAGAACTGCACCCGGCGTCCATCACCAAGGTGATGACGCTGGGCCTTGCCTGCCAGAAGGCGCAGGGAAACTGGGACGGCGTAAAGCTCACGGTCTCCCACGAGGACGTCTACTCCCTCGCAGGCACCGATTCCAGCCATATCGCCCTGCAGGAAGGGGAGGAAGTGCCCCTGACCGATGCCCTGTATGCCACCATGATGGCCAGCGCCAACGATGGGGCCAACCTGTTGGCCGAATACTTCGGCGGCGGCACCATCGAGGGCGGCGTGGCCGCCATGAACGCGCAGGTGGCGGCGCTGGGCCTCGAGCACACCCACTTTGCCAACCCCCACGGCATCAGCGGCGACGACCACTACACCAGCTGCTACGACATGGCCCAGATCCTGCGATGGGCGCTGACCCAGCCGGGCTTTGAGACCATTTTCACCCGGCTCGAGATGTACACCATGGCGCCCACGAATGTCCAGCCGGTGACCCGCTATTTCTCCCAGCAGGACAAAATGCGGCTGAGCTACAGCCGGTATTACATCCCGGCCATCCGCGGCTCCAAGATCGGCTACACCAACATCGCCCGCTACAGCTACGTCTGCCTCGCGGAACAGAACGGCGTCCGCCTCATCTGCGTGACCATGCAGAGTGAGATGAAGACCGATAAGTACAACGACGTCCGCACCCTGCTGGACTACGCTTTCGCACGCTATACCGGCTACACCGACCTGCCCTCCCAGGGCCTGACCGGAGAGGTGGAAGTCGTGGGCGGCGGCGGAGCGCTGGGCAAGGTGACCGTCACCGACCCCGGCGTCCGGCTGCTGCTGGCCGACGGCGTGACGGCGGGGGACGTCTCGGTGTCGCTGGAGCTGCCCGAACGATACGTTCTGGGTACTTCGCCGGAAGTGTACGCAGTGTATACCGTCAATGGCGGCGATAAGCAGGAATCGACAAGTGTCCGGGTCCCGGCGGTACTCACCGGGCTGGATGCGCTGCTGGAAGCGAACGCGGGCAGAGAGCTGGACACGGCCTCCGACGTTAAGCCTGCCAGGACGGCGGGAATGCTCATTGCCATCTCGCTGGCCTGCACGGCAGCTGCTGCCGGTGCCACGCTGTGCGTGATGCGGGTGATGCGCCTCCGGAAAACCAAAAAGCAAAAGCCCTTGAAACATTAAAAATCGCGCAAAAGCCGCAAAAAGCTTTTCCATATACAACAAAACGATAAAAAGTAATAAAACAAAACAGAGAGGAAAATAATTATGGGCAAATTCACCTTTACGCAGACTGAGATCCCCGGTGTCGTCGTCATTGAGCCGCAGGTGTTCGGCGATGACCGCGGCTATTTCATGGAGACTTACCAGAAAGACCAGTTCGCCGAGGCCGGCATCGACAAGGAATTCGTGCAGGACAACCAGAGCCGCTCCACCCGCGGCGTGCTGCGCGGCCTCCACTTCCAGAAGAATCACACCCAGGGCAAGCTGGTGCGTGTGACCAGGGGCGAAGTCTTTGACGTCGCCGTGGACTGCCGCCCCAACAGCGCCACCTTCGGCAAGTGGGTGGGCGTGACCCTCTCCGAGGAGAACAAGAAGATGTTCTATATCCCGGAGGGCTTTGCCCACGGCTTCCTCGTGCTGAGCGATGTGGCCGAGTTCTGCTACAAGTGTACCGATGTCTACGACCCCACCAGCGAGGGCGGCATCCCCTACGACGACCCCACCGTCAACGTCCAGTGGCCCGACTGCGGCTGCGAGCACAAGACCAGCGCCAAGGACAAGCTCCACGAGCCCTTTGCTGCCCAGAAGTTCGAGTATTTTGAAAAGTGGTGATCGCCTGTGAAAAAACTCAAGGCAATGTTCAACGGCCTGTGGTGCTACCGCTATCTGCTGTGGAATCTCGTCAGCCGTGACTTCAAGCTCAAATACCGCCGCAGTGTGCTGGGCGTGGTGTGGAGCGTGCTCAACCCCCTGCTCATGTGTCTGGTGTACTGGGCGGTGTTCAGCAGCCTGATGGATATGCGGGGCAGCGGCATCGACAACTTCCCGGTCTTTTTGATGTGCGGCCAGCTGCTCTTCAACTTCTTCAACGAGGCCACCTCCACCAGCATGAGCAGCGTCCTCGGCGCGGCCTCCCTGCTGAAAAAAGTCTATATCCCGAAATATGTCTTCCCGCTGGAAAAGTGCTGCTTCGCCATGGTCAACTGCGTCTTCAGCTTCGTGGCGCTGGCGCTGGTCATGGTGTTCACCGGCAGCCCCATCCACATCACGGTGTTTGAAGCCCTCTACCCGCTGGTGACCCTCTTTTTCTTCAGCCTCGGCGTGGGCCTCTTCCTTGCGGCGGCGACGGTGTTCTTCCGGGACATCATGCACATCTGGAGCGTCTTCATCACGGCGCTGCTCTACTTCTCCGCCATCTTCTACGACCCCACCCAGATGACCTTCTCCATCGGCGGCTTCAACATGCAGCAGATCATCAAGCTGAACCCGATGTACTGGTATATCACGGGCTTCCGCCGCACCCTGATGTGGGGCATCCCGCTGGACATCAACATGTTCCTCGTCTGCGGCCTCTGCGCCCTCATCTCGATGCTGATAGGCGTCCAGATGTTCCGCAAGACACAGGACCGCTTCGTGCTGCATATATAAGAGGGAGGAGAGAACGATGGAACCTATCATCAAAGTGGACAATGTGTCCATGTGCTTCAACCTCTCCACCGAAAAGCACGAGAGCCTGAAGGAATACCTCCTTGCCATGGTGCAGGGACGCTTGCAGTACGACGAGTTCTACGCCCTCAGGGACGTGAGCCTCGACATCATGCCCGGCGATTTTTACGGCCTTGTGGGCCTGAACGGCTCGGGCAAATCCACCCTGCTCAAGACCATTGCGGGCGTGTACAAGCCCAGCAAGGGCAAAGTGACCGTCAACGGCACCATCGCCCCCCTCATCGAGCTGGGTGCGGGCTTCGACATGGACTTGACCGCCCGGGAGAACATCTACCTCAACGGTACGGTCCTGGGCTTCTCGCCCAAGTATCTGGACGAAAAGTTCGATGAGATCGTGGAGTTCAGCGAGCTGCAGAACTTCCTCGACGTGCCGCTGAAAAACTACTCCTCCGGCATGGTGGCCCGCATCGGCTTTGCCATTGCCACCATCACCAAGCCTGACATCCTCATTGCCGACGAGGTGCTGGCGGTGGGCGACTTCCTCTTCCAGCAGAAGTGCGAAAAGCGGATGAAGGAGCTGATGGCCGGCGGCACCACGGTGATCCTGGTGTCCCACTCCATCGAGCAGATCGAGCGCATGTGCAGCAAGGTGGCATGGCTGAGCCACGGCCACCTCAAGATGAACGGCGACACCGAGACCGTCTGCAACGCCTACAAGGCCGTGCAGCGGGGCGAGGCATAAGAAACTATGAATGTACGACTCAAACGCGCCAAAGAGCTGATGGGCTATGCTGTCCAGCTCACGAAAGACGAGGGCCTGCCCACGATGGTAAAGCGGGGCGCGGGCTTTGTCCGCCGCCGTTTCTTCGGCAAGCGGGCGCGCTATCTGCCCGGCAAAAAGGTGCTGGAAGCTCAGGCCGCCGAAATGGTCGGCAAGACCGCTGAGAACTGCGGCCTGCCCACCATCTCCATCCTGACCCCGCTGTATAATACGCCCGAAAATTACCTGCGGGAATTTCTGGACTCCTTCGTGAACCAGACCGCCCCCAATGGTCAGCTCTGCCTCGCGGACGCCTCCGACGACGCCCACCCCGAGGTGGAGCGTGTCGTAAGGGAATATCAGCGGAAAAATCAACGCATCGTATACAAAAAGGTCGAAAATAAGGGCATCGCCGCCAACACCAACGCCGCCGAGACGCTGGCGACGGGCGAATATCTTGCCCTCGCCGACCACGACGATGTGCTGGCCCCCCACGCCATGTACGCGATGGGTAAGGCTGTCTTGCAGCTCCGCGAAAAGGGTGAGCCGGACAGTTTCCTCTACAGCGACGAGGCGCTCTTCACCAAGGACATCAAAAAGCCGATGGTGGGACACTTCAAGCCCGATTATGCCCCGGATTATCTGCTCTGCTGCAACTACATCTGCCATCTGGCAGTCTTCAAGCGGGCGCTGTATGAGCAGCTGGGCGGCGAACGCCCCGAGTGCGACGGCAGTCAGGACCACGACCTCTTCCTCCGGCTCATCGAACAGACCGGCGGTGCGGCTCATCTGCCGCAGGTGCTCTACTATTGGCGGGTCCATGCCGGTTCTACTTCCGGCGGCACCGATGCCAAGCCTTATGTAGCGGCAGCTGCCAAAAAGGCACTGGCCGACCATCTGAGCCGCACCGGGCGCACCGGCACGGTGGAGGATGGGCTTTTCCCCAGCACCTACCGGGTCAAGTGGGACATCGAGGGCGACCCCAAGGTGAGCATCCTCATCCCCAACAAAGACCACACCGACGACCTCGAGAAGTGCCTGTACAGCATCTGGTCAAAGACCGAGTGGGACAACTTCGAGGTCATCGTCATCGAGAACAACTCCACCGACCCGGCCACCTTTGCTTATTATAAGGATGCTGAGAAGCGGTACGAGGGCCTGAAAGTGGTCACCTGGCCGGAAAAGGGCTTCAACTTCTCAGCCATCAACAACTTCGGACGGAAGGCGGCGCAGGGCGAGTACCTGCTGCTGCTGAACAACGACGTGGAGGTGCGGAACGGCGACTGGCTCACCGAGCTGCTGCGGCAGTGCGCCCACCCCGGCGGTGCAGCCATCTGCGGCGCGATGCTCTACTATCCCGACGAGACGCTCCAGCATGCGGGGGTTGTCACGGGTCTGGGCGGCTACGCGGGCCACAGCCATAAGTACAAGAAGGCGGGCGGCAGCGGCTATCTGTTCCGCGCCGCTACCGTGCAGGACTTCTCCGCCGTCACGGGTGCCTGCCTGCTGGTCAGGGCCAGCGTGTGGGACGAGGTGAAGGGGCTGGACGAAAAGTTTGCTGTGGCCTTCAACGATGTGGACTTCTGCCTCCGGGTGAGGGACAAGGGCTATCGCATCGTGTGGACGCCCTACGCCCAGCTGACCCATTACGAGAGCAAGAGCCGGGGCGGCGACGAGAAAGACCCCGTCAAGGCAGCGCGCTTTGCCGCCGAGCAGCAGCGGCTCTACGATGTCCACGGCAAGGCGGATATTCTGGATGACCCCTATTATAACCCCAGCCTGACTCACGACCGGGAGGATTTCTCGGAGAGCGGCGATCTGCGGAACCTCAAAGAGGGAAAAGTGACAGTGAGGTGGCGAAACGCATGAACATCAAAGGCCATTTTGAGACCATCACCCGGCACAAGCTGCTGGTGATGAAATACTGCTTTGCCTGCGGGCTCTACGAGCAGGGCCTTGCCCACGATCTGAGCAAGTACAGCCCCACCGAGTTCATCCCGGGCTGCATCTACTATCAGGGCGACCACAGCCCCAATGAGGCGGAGCGGGAAGCCAGGGGCTACACCTCGGCATGGCTCCACCACAAGGGCCGCAACAAGCATCACCTCGAATACTGGATCGACTACAGCACCACGAAAGCCGGCCTCACCGGCATGAAGATCCCCCTGCGGTACGTCTGCGAGATGGTCTGCGACCGTGTGGCCGCCAGCCAGATCTATCTGGGCAGCAAGTACACCGACGCCTCCCCTTGGGAGTATTACGAGCACAGCAAAGACCACTATCTGCTCCACCCCGAGACGAGAGCGCTGCTGGAAAAGCTGCTCCAGATGGTGCGGGACATCGGGCAGGAGCGGACCTTCGCGTACATGAAGTTCCTGCTGGGCTGCGAAAAGGATTATTGATGGAATGAAAAATGCCGCTGATGAAAAATCAGCGGCATTTTTGTCGGATCTGAGCATTGACAGCTGACTTTTTGCGGTGATAAACTACACACAAGGCTCGGCGCAGAGCCGGGCAGAAAATTTGTTCGTGGAGGGACGGAACATGAAACTGACGAAAAAATTCCTTTCGGCGCTGCTGGTCTGTGCGGCGGCAGTCACGATGCTGTGCGCTGCGGCCGGCGCAACGGCTGCACCTGTCACTGCGGAGACGCCTGCCCAGAAGCAGGCTGTGCTGGACACCATCAATGCGGTACGCCAGCAGAACGGCCTTGCCCCTGTGGCCGAAACGGCGGACGCGGACGCGCAGGCCGACCGGATGGCGGCGCTTTATTTCAGCACCGATGACGGCGACGCTTACGACGCCCAGTGGCTGGCCATCCTCGACACCGAGGTGGAGGGAAAAGTCAGCGTCGGCGACTGCTACTCCTACAAGCTGCAAAATGGCGGCTGGGATATAACGGACTGGAACAACATGGACCTGCTGCCCACCCCGGCCTTCAAGCTGCTGAAGAGCGCCGACGTGACGATGGTGGGCATCTCCTTCACCAACGAGGGCGGCGTGGTGCTCCTGCCGTACTAAGATGAGATAAAACGAGAAAGCCCCCGGATGCGGCACCGCATCCGGGGGCTTCTGTCGTCGGAGAAAAATCAGTCTTCGCTGTTGTCGATCTGGATATAGCGGGGGCCGTGCTTGTCCACAAAGAGCAGCACGCCGGTCAGCGTGACAGCCAGACAGGTCAAAACAGCGAGCATTACTTTCAGAAATTTCATGGTAGACCCTCCTTGACGGCTCAGACCGCACGGCGCGGGATGCGCCTGCGTGTTCGTTTGGTTGTAGTATAACATATTCTTCCCGGAAAGGCAAACGACCGGACTTTGGGAAAAGTTGTGCGATACGAACGAAAAAATGGATGGTTAGCCACAGCTAATCGTTAAAAACAGCCAAGAAATTTAAGGAATTTCCATCATTTTGGCCTTGTTGTCGTTGACTTCCCACCGCAAAATGATACAATAAACATGTTAAGCAGCAACTGTCCCTGTACCAGTGCGCCTGCATGGGCGTGGGGACAGCAATTCAAGCAGAATGGGGGATTTAATTCCATGTTGAACAAGCTGAAACGTGCGGCGCTTGGCGCGCATACGCCGCATGACAAGGCAACTGCTGCAAGCAAACCGGTCCCGATGCCTCTGCCCGCGCAGGTACGCATCCTGATGAGTCAGCATATCGGCGCTCCCGCCAAGGCTTTGGTGAAGAAGGGCGACGAGGTGTTCGTCGGTACCAAGATCGGTGAAGCTGGCGGCTTTGTGTCTGCAAATATCCACTCCAGCGTCTCGGGTACTGTGGCGGCTGTGGAGCCGTTCCGTCTGTCCAATGGCCGGATGTGCGACTCTGTGGTCATCAAGACCGATGGCAAGCAGACCGTAGATCCCGCCGTGAAGGCACCCGAAGTGACCGATAAGGCCAGCTTCCTCGCCGCCGTGCGTGAGAGCGGTCTGGTGGGTCTGGGCGGCGCAGGCTTCCCGACTGACGTCAAGCTGCAGCCCAAGGACCCCGTAGATACCCTGCTCATCAACGCCTCCGAGTGTGAAGTCTGGCTGACCAGCGACACCCAGGAGATGCTGAACTGCGCAGACGACATCGTCCGCGGTATTGAGGCTGTGCTGAAGTACACCGGCATCCCGAAGTGCGTCATCGGCATCGAGAACAACAAGCCCGAGTGCATCGACCTGCTGTGCCAGAAGACGAAGGACAAGCCCGCCATTGAGGTGAAGCCCCTGCCCAGCGTCTACGGCACCGGCGCAGAGCTCATCCTCATCGAGAAGTGCCTGGGCCGCGAGGTCCCGCACGGCGGCCTGCCCGCCGCTGCCGGCGCCATCGTCATGAACGTGACCAGCGTGTCCAGCCTCGGCAAGTATCTGGCTACCGGTATGCCGGTGGTCAGCCGCGTCATCACCGTGGACGGCGATGCCTGCGAGAAGCCCCAGAACCTCATCGTCCCCGTGGGTACTTCCTACGAGGATGTCCTGAACACTGCCGGCCTCAAGGGCGGCGTCACTCTGGGCAAGGTCGTGGCCGGCGGCGCTATGATGGGTCCCGCTGTGCGTGACCTGAGCTACCCCACCACCAAGACCACTTCCGGCCTTATCATGCTGAGCGAAGCAACTGCACAGCCCCCGCAGGTCAACCCCTGCATCCGCTGCGGCCGCTGCGTCGAGTACTGCCCCATGGGTCTGGAGCCCGTGGAGGTCAACCAGGCTTACGCTGCCCGCGACGTCCAGGAGCTGGGCAAGCTGCACGTTGACTACTGCTTCAACTGCGGCTCCTGCACCTTCGTCTGCCCGGCCAAGCGTCCCTGCACCCAGATGATGGGTCTGGCCAAGGCATTCTATCTCGGTGAAATCAAAAAAGGAGGCAATAAGTAATGGATACGAAGCTTATTGTTTCGGCCTCCCCGCACCTGCGCTCTGAGGAGACGACCGCCGGCCTGATGGCCAACGTGATCGTGGCCCTGACCCCGTGCGTCGTGGCCTCTGCCATTATCTTTGGTCTGCGTGCTCTGCTGGTCACCGCAGTGTCCGTCGTGGCCTGCGTGGCTTTCGAGTGGCTGTACTGCAAGCTGCTGAAGAAGGCAAACCCCATCAGCGATCTGTCCGCCGTCGTCACCGGCATCATCCTCGCCATGAACGTGCCTGTGGGCATGCCCATCGGTGAACTGCTCATCGGCGACTTCGTGGCCATCATCGTGGTCAAGCAGCTGTTCGGCGGCATCGGCATGAACTTTGCGAACCCCGCTCTGGTGGGCCGTATCGTGCTGTTCGTCAGCTTTGCCGGCGCGATGAACAACTGGGTGTTCCCGGATGCAGCGGTCGATCAGCTGTCCTCCGCTACTCCTCTGGCTGTGGCTGATCCCAACAAGCTGAGCCTGCTGGACCTCTTCATGGGCGTCCACGGCGGCGTTCTGGGCGAGACCTGCGCTCTGGCCATCGTGCTGGGCCTGATCTACCTCGTGGTCACCAAGACCATCAGCATCGCCATCCCTGCCGCTTACGTTGGCAGCATGTTCGTGTTCTACCTCATCGCCACCCACAGCGTCCACGCTGCACTGGTGGCTGTGCTGAGCGGCGGCCTGCTGTTCGGCGCTGTGTTCATGGCCACCGACTACGTCACCAGCCCCTTCACCCTGAAGGGCAAGCTGATCTACGGCGTGGCTCTGGGCGTCGTCACCTTCGCCATCCGTTACTGGGGCAGCTACACCGAGGGCGTGTCCTTCGCACTGCTGTTCATGAACCTGTGGGTCCCGTACATCAATGACTTGACCCGCCAGACGCCGTATGGCTATGTCAAACCTGCTAAGAAGGAGGCTGATGGCAAATGAATAAGTCTACTTGGGAAAGCACGGTAAAGCCGGTAGTCGTGCTGAGCGTCATCGCACTGGTGGTCAGCTTCCTGCTGGCCCTGGTCAACTCCTTTACTGCGCCTATCATCGAAGAAAACCAGAAGGCTGCCACTCTGGCAGCTTATGTGGACGTCATGCCCACCGTTTCTGACGCCAAGACGCTGGAAGAAGTGACCGGTTTCACCACCGAGAACGTCACCGGCGTCGTCAAGGCCGAGGATGGCAGCATCGCCATCAAGGCTGAGGAGAAGGGCTTCGACGGCGGCATCCTCACCGTCATCATGGGCTACGACACCAACGGCACCGTCACCGGCATCTGGGTGGACGCTTCCACTCAGACCAAGGGCATCGGCTCCAATGTCGCAACCGACACCTTCCTTGCCCAGTTCAACGGCATGGACGGCACCCAGAATATCGCCATCGGTCAGGGCGGTTTTGACGCATACAGCGGCGCGACCATTTCCTCTAAGGCACTGTTCGCCGCCATCAACGACTGCGTCAACTGCTACAACGAGCTGGCATAAAGGAGGTTGGTAAGAAATGGCATCTGAAAACAAGTCCAAGGTAAGCATCCTTACCAACGGCATCATCAAAGAGAACCCCGTTCTGCGTCTGGTCCTGGGCACCTGCTCCTGCCTGGCAGTTACCACGGCAGTCTCCAGCGCACTGGGCATGGGCGCAGCCTTCACCTTCGTGCTGGTCTGCTCCAACATCCTGATCTCGCTGCTGCGCAACGTGATCCCCGCAAAGGTCCATCTGCCCTGCTACATCGTCATCATCGCAGGCTTCGTCACCATCGTCCAGATGGTCATGCACGCCTACATGGACAGCCTGTACACCGCACTGGGCGTCTTCCTGCCCCTGATCGTCGTCAACTGCATCATCCTTGGCCGTGCCGAGATGTTCGCCTGCAAGAACAACGTGGTCGATTCTGCACTGGACGGCGTCGGCATGGGCATCGGCTACACCCTCACCGTCGTGCTGATGGCTACCATCCGCGAGGTGCTGGGCAGCGGCACTTGGCTGGGTTTCCAGGTCCTGCCCGACAGCATCGCCCGCATCAGCATCATGACTCAGGCTCCCGGCGCATTCTTCTGCTACGGCGTCCTGATGGCCGGCTGTGTCTGGCTGGAAGGCAAGCTGGATGCGCGCATCGAGCGCAAGAGCTGCTGCGACATCGACAATCTGAAGAAGGAGGGCTAATAAGATGCTCGTCAAACTCGCTGCTATCTTCTTCAGCATGATCCTTGTCAACAACTACGTGCTGGTGAAGTTCTATGGCATCTGCCCGTTCCTGGGCGTTTCCAAGAAGCTTGACTCCGCTGTGGGTATGTCCGGCGCTGTCATCTTCGTCATGTTCATGGCTACGGCTGTGACCTTCCCGCTGCAGATCTTTGTTCTGAACCCCGCCGGTCTGAGCTATCTGCAGACCATCGTGTTCATTCTGGTCATTGCAGTTCTGGTGCAGTTCATCGAGATCTTCCTGAAGAAGTATGTCGTTGCGCTGTACAACTCTCTGGGCGTCTATCTGCCCCTGATCACCACCAACTGCTGCGTTCTGGCTGTCACCATTCTGGTCGTCGATGACTACGGCGCAGACGTCGAGGCTCTGGGCTTCGGCGCGGCCTACATCGAGGCTCTGATCTGTGCCATCGGCGCAGGCGTCGGCTTCATGCTGGCGATGGTCATGTTCAGCGGCGTGCGCAAGCGCGTGGAGGCCTGTGATCCCCCGGCTCCCTTCAAGGGCCTGCCCATCACTCTGCTGGCCGCAGCGATCACCAGCCTGTCCTTCATGGGCTTTGGCGGCATCGTTGAGAATCTGTTTAACGTGACGCTGTAAAGGAGGAACAGGATTATGAATATCGCATCTGCTGTTATCCTCTGCACCATCGTCGGTGCTGTCGGCGCAATCATTCTGGTCGCCGCTGCCAAGTTCATGGCAGTTGAGGAAGACCCCCGTATCGAAGAAGTTGCCGGCTGTCTGGCCGGCGCAAACTGCGGCGGCTGCGGCTACGCAGGCTGTGCCGACTACGCAAAGGCTGTCGTCATGGACGGCGTGCCTTGCGATAAGTGCGCTCCCGGCGGCCCCAAGGCTGCTGCTGCCATCGCCAAGATCATGGGCGGTGAGGCAAGCGCTGTGGAGAAGAAGGCCGTGGTCCAGTGCCAGGGCAGCTCCGAGCACTGCAAGCCCGCTTACGACTACAAGGGCATCCAGACCTGCGCCGCTGCTGCTACCCTGTACGGCGGCCCCAAGACCTGCTCCTTTGCCTGCATCGGTCTGGGCGACTGCACCAAGGTCTGTAAGTTCGACGCCATCCACATCGTGGACGGTGTTGCCAAGGTGGACAAGGACAAGTGTACCGGCTGTGGTGCCTGCGCCAACATCTGCCCCAAGCAGGTCATCATGATCGACGCCGGCGGCCCCCGCAAGCCTGTCGTTATGTGCTCCAACCAGGATAAGGGCGCTGTCGCCAACAAGCTCTGCACCACCAGCTGCATCGCCTGCGGTATGTGTGAGCGCACCTGTAAGTTCGACGCCATCCATGTCGTTGACGGCGTGGCCCGCGTGGACTACGACAAGTGCAAGGGCTGCGGTATGTGCGCCCAGAAGTGCCCGAAGAAGATCATCCTCTTCCCCCTGAAGGACGATCCGTATCCCCCGAAGCCTGTGGTGAAGCCTGCTGCTCCCGCAGCAAAGCCCGCCGCTGCCGCCCCTGCGGCAGCACCGGAGGCTAAGGCTGAGGCAAAGCCCGAAGTCAAGGCAGAAGCCAAGACCGAGACCAAGGCTGAATAAGCGCTGACCTCAAAGAGGGCCGGACAGTTGTCCGGCCCTCTTTTTTGCATGGCTTACGGGGGCAGCCCTCTCCGTCACCTTCGGTGACACCTCTCCCAAAGGGAGAGGCACTGGCGAGCCGGTCAGGACTACGCTGGACGAGGAAGGCTCAATTCACCGCGAAATGGAGTGCCTTGCTGTCGAGGGCAGGCTTTTCCAAGTCTGATCTCTCGACCTCCCTGCCAGCTCTCCCAAAGGGAGAGCCTTTTGCAGAAACTCTAGTTGCATAAAACCCGCGAAGCGCTATAATAGGATAGGATACAACACGGCCGCCCGGTGTGCGGCCCTAAAAACAGGAGTAGTGCGATCATATGGAACAACAGAATACCCGCCTGCGGAACGTGGGCTTCATCACCTTCTTTTTCAGCGGCATCTGCGCCATTTCCAGCGGCGTGGTGGTCAGCCTATTGCAGGAGCAGTATGGCTTCGCCTACGGCATGACCGGAACCCTGCTGTCTCTCATGAGCATCGGCAACCTGCTGGCAGGCTTTCTCATCGCCATGCTGCCCGGCAAGCTGGGCATGAAGCCCAGCATCCTGCTGTTGACCATCGGCTATGCGCTGGGCTACGCCATGATGGGCCTCAGCGGCGCGGTGGCTGTGCTGGCGCTGGGCTTCTTCCTCGTGGGCATCGCCAAGGGCAGTGTCATCAACACCTGCACCATCCTCGTCAGCGACAACTCCGCTGACCGCACCCGGGGCATGAACCTGATGCACAGCTGCTATGCCTGCGGCGCACTGCTCTGCCCCTTTTTCATCGCGGCAGCAGGCAGGGTGAGCGGCTCCTTCGCCGTGCTGGTGCTGGCTGTGCTGGGTCTGCTGCTCTGGCTGGTGTATATGGGGACTCCCTTTGCGGGCAAGGGCGCGGGCAAGAAGGAAGTCACCGATTGGAGCTTCCTCAGATCCACCCGCTTCTGGCTGTTGACCGGCCTGCTCTTCTGCCAGAACGCCGCTGAGCAGAGCGTCACCGGCTGGATGGTCACTTACTTCAAGAGCAGCGGCATCATCGCAGGCGCACTGGCGGCCTATACCGTCACCGTCATGTGGGGCGCGACCCTCGTGGCACGTCTGCTCATCGCCTTCGTGTTTCCCTTCAAGCAGCCCCGCAAGGCCATGGTGGTCATGGGCGTGAGCTGCACCATCTTCTACATCCTGCTGGTGCAGGCCCGCAGTCAGGGCGCGGCCATCGTGCTGCTGTTCGCCTTTGCCTTTGCGATGGCGGGCATGAACCCCACCGCTGTGGCCAGCGCAGGCCGTATGACCAGCGTGACCAGCATGGGCATCATGCTGCCGGTGGCGGCCAGCGGCGCGATCCTGATGCCCTGGGTCATCGGCGTCGTGGCCGAAAGCGCCGGTCTTGCCGCCGGTATGATGACCAACATCGTTCCCTGCGTGGGTCTGGTCATCTTTGCGATCCTCGTGGCAAAGCTTCCGGAGGAATAAAGAGTAAACGAAAGGCCGCTGCATTCGCAGCGGCCTTTCGTTTACTCTATTCCCCGTGCCTTTGCGCTGAACTCACAGCCGCAGTAGTCCTGCCGGTAGAGGCCGTATTCCTCCGAGAGCTGTAACGAGCGCAGATAGCCGTTCTGCTTTTTGAAGTCGGAGGGCAGGTGCCGAACGCCATACTCCTGCTCCAGCTCCTGCCCGATGGCATTGATGCGCTTGGCGTCCTTATGGGGGCTGATGGAGAGGGTCGTGGTGAACCAGTCGAAGCCGTGCTCAGCGGCATACTGGGCTGCACGGCGCATCCGCAGCCGATAGCAGACCGTGCAGCGACTGCCGCGCTCCGGCTCGTTCTCGAGGCCCGCGACAGCGGAGTAGAACTCCTGCGGATCGTACCGGTCTTCCACCACCGTCACGCCCAGCGGGTGGGCGGCGGCGACGAAGCGCTCCAGCTCTTCGCCCCGGCGGTGGTATTCTTCGGCGGGCCATGTGTTGGGGTTGTAGTAGAGCACGGTGATGTCGAAATACCGGCACAGCCGCTCCAGCACGGCGCTGGAACAGGGGCCGCAGCAGGCATGGAGCAGCAGCCGGGGGCGGGTGTCGCCCAGAGTTTTCAACACTTCGTCCATCTGCTGTGAAAAATTGAGTTGGTTTGACATAAGAAAAGTCCTTTGCTATACTGGAATTAACCTCTCCGTCACGCCTGCGGCGTGCCACCTCCCCTATCGAGGGGAGGCTTTGGCATTTCGTAAAGCCTTATCTCTTCGCCAGAGGCTCCCCTCGCTAGGGGAGCTGTCGAGCGATAGCGAGACTGAGAGGTTGTTCCTACGCTGAAAGATACCTACGGAATAAGGGAAATGGAGAGTTTTGCTATGACTGAGTTCAAGCCCATCAAGGAAGGCAAGGTCCGTGAGATCTACGACAACGGCGACAGCCTCATCATGGTCGCCACCGACCGCATCTCTGCATTCGATGTTATCTTAAAGAATAAAGTCACCAACAAGGGCAAGGTGCTGACCCAGATGAGCAAGTTCTGGTTCGACTACACCCGCGACCTGCTGCCCAACCATATGCTGAGCGTGGACGTGAAGGAGATGCCCGAGTTCTTCCAGCAGCCCCAGTACGAGGGCCGCAGCATGATGTGCCGCAAGCTGACCATGCTGCCCGTCGAGTGCATCGTCCGCGGCTACATCACCGGCAGCGGCTGGGCCAGCTATCAGAAGACCGGCAAGGTCTGCGGCATCCAGCTGCCCGAGGGCCTGAAGGAGTCCGAGAAGCTGCCCGAGCCCATCTACACCCCCTCCACCAAGGCTGAGATCGGCGACCACGACGAGAACATCTCCTACGAGCAGAGCATCGACGTGCTGGAAAAGCTGTTCCCCGGCAAGGGTGAGGAGTACGCCACCAAGCTGCGCGACTACACCATTGCCCTGTACAAGAAGTGCGCCGAGTATGCACTGTCCCGCGGCATCATCATTGCCGACACCAAGTTCGAGTTTGGTCTGGACGAGGACGGCAACGTGGTGCTGGGTGACGAGATGCTGACCCCGGACTCCTCCCGCTTCTGGCCGCTGGAGGGCTATGAGCCGGGTCACAGCCAGCCCTCCTTCGACAAGCAGTTCGTCCGCGACTGGCTGAAGGCCAACCCCGACAGCAACTACGACCTGCCGCAGGATGTCATTGACAAGACCATTGCCAAGTATCTGGAGGCCTACGAGCTGCTGACCGGCAAAAAGCTGTAAGCGTATCCCGTATCCATAAAAATCAAGGCTGCTGCGGAAAATTTTCCGCAGCGGCCTTTTTTGCTCCCCGCCCCTTGACATTGAGCGGGGATATGAGTAATATATGTATCGTATCAAACAGTTTCACATCGAACAACTTGAATAGAGGAAACCATTATGTGTACACAGCACACTATTGAAGAGCACTGCAAGCTGGACCCGCCGTGGGATGGGCCGCAGGTCATCCCCGCTCAGCTGCGCCGGGTGGACAACCTGATCTTCCGCAGGCTGAACCAGTTTTCCCGCGCCAACGGGGTAGAGCAGACCACCCCCATGCACGGGTGGATCATCGAGTATCTCTACCGCCACCGGGACGAGCCGGTGTTCCAGCGGGACATCGAGCGGGAGTTTTCCATCACCCGCTCCACGGTGACGAACATTTTGCAGCTGATGGAGCGCAAGGGCTACATCCAGCGGCTGAGCGTGCCGCAGGATGCCCGGCTTAAGCAGCTGGTTTTGACCAAGGAGGGCATCCAACGGCACGAAAAGACCCTGCTTTCCTTCCACCAGACCGACGATTATGTGGCCGGACTGCTGACCGAGGAGGAGAACGCAGAACTGCTGCGGCTGCTGAACAAGCTGCGGGAAGCACTGAAATAACGATCTTTTCCGTCAAAGCGCCGAAAAAGGACTTGTTAAATTAGCAATTATGAACATTTTACGAAACGTCTTGACATTTAAATTGTTATGTATAAAATTGTTTTGTACCAAACAAATAAATTCAACAGGAGGGAACTCAGATGATCAAAAAGCTTGTGTCGCATCTGGGCGAGTATAAAGCCGCCTCGATCAAGACACCGCTCTTTGCTGCGCTGGAAGCCATTATGGATGTGCTGCTGCCCACCATCATGGCCTTTATCATCGACCAGGGCATTGAAAAGGGCGATATGAACGCCATCATCCGCTACGGCCTGCTTACCTTTCTGGTGGCAGCCATTGCGCTGGTGCTGGGCGTACTGGCGGGCAAGTATGCCGCCGAGGCATCCACCGGCTTTGCCGGAAATCTGCGCGATGCCATGTATGAAAACATCCAGCATTACTCTTTTTCCAACATCGACAAATTCTCTACAGCGGGTCTTGTTACCCGCATGACCACCGACGTGACCAACGTGCAGAACGCCTTCCAGATGATCCTGCGCATGTGCGTGCGCGCTCCGGTGCATCTGGTGTTTGCCATGTTCATGGCTGTGGTCATCGGCGGCCCGCTGTCGCTGGTATTCGTGGTGGCGGTGGTCTTTCTGGTGGTGGTGCTGGCTGCCATCATGATCCCCACCTTCCGCATCTTTGACCGGGTGTTCAAGAACTATGATAACCTCAACGCCTCGGTGCAGGAGAATGTCTCTGCCATCCGCGTGGTCAAAAGCTTTGTGCGCGAGAGCTTTGAAAACGAAAAATACACCGCCGCCTGCGAGAGCCTGTACAAGCAGTTTGTCAACGCGGAAAGCCGCCTGAGCTTCAATAACCCCGCCATGCTGGTGGCAGTGTACGGCTGCAACATCGCGCTGAGCTGGTTCGGCGCAAAATATGTGCTGCACGGTGCCATTACCACCGGCCAGCTGAACGCCCTGTTCGGCTATGTCATGAACATCCTCATGGCACTGATGATGCTGAGCATGGCCTTTGTCATGATCGCCATGTCCGCCGCCTCTGCCAAGCGTATCGTGGAGGTGCTGGACGAGCACACCGACCTGCCCCCGGCAAAGCAGCCGGTGCAGCAGGTGGCAGACGGCAGCATCCAGTTTGACCACGTTACCTTCAAGTATAAGCACGGCAGCGGTCAGCCGGTGCTGAACGATATCAGCTTTACCATCCGGCCCGGCGAGACGCTGGGCATCATCGGCGGCACCGGCAGCGCAAAATCCAGTCTGGTGCAGCTGATCCCCCGCCTGTACGATGCCGAGAGCGGCACCGTGCGGGTAGGCGGCGTGGATGTGCGGGATTATAACCTTGACGTGCTGCGCCGCGAGGTTTCCATGGTGCTGCAGAAGAACGTGCTGTTCAGCGGCACCATTCTGGATAACCTGCGCTGGGGCGATGCCAACGCCACCGAGGAAGAGTGCATCCGCATGGCAAAGCTGGCCTGCGCGGATGAGTTCATCCAGCGCTTCCCGGATAAGTACAATACATGGATCGAGCAGGGCGGCTCTAACGTGTCCGGCGGCCAGAAGCAGCGCCTGACCATCGCCCGCGCCCTGCTGCGTAAGCCCAAGGTGCTGATTTTGGACGACTCCACCAGCGCCGTGGATACCGCGACCGACGCCAAGATCCGCAAGGCCTTCCGGGAGGAGATCCCCGGCACGACCAAGATCATCATTGCACAGCGTATCTCCTCGGTGCAGGATGCAGACCGCATTCTGGTGCTGGAGAACGGCCAGATCAACGGTCTGGGCACCCACGCAGAGCTGCTGGCGACCAATGCCATCTATCAGGAGGTTTACAACAGCCAGACGCAGGGCGGCGGCGATTTTGACAAGCAGGGAGGTGCGCAGTAATGGCAGTAAAAGAAGTACATGGCCCCGGCCCGCGGGGCGCACGGGGGCCGCGCCCCAAGGTGGAAAACCCGGGCAAGCTGCTGAAGCGCATTATGGATGAAGTGTTCCGCAACTATCTGCCCCACTGCATCCTTGTGCTTGTGTGCATCGTGGTCAGCGCGCTGGCCAATGTGCAGGCCAGCCTGTTCTTGCAGACCTTGATGGACGATTACATCGTCCCCATGACCCGCCAGCAGAACCCCAGCTTTGCACCACTGGCCGGTGCATTGGTGCGGATGTGCTGCATCTACTTTGTGGGTATTCTGGCCGCATGGGCCAACGCCCGCATTATGGTCAACGTAACGCAGGGCACGCTGCGCAATCTGCGCACCAAGCTGTTCACCCACATGGAAAGCCTGCCCATCCGGTATTTTGACACCCATCCCCACGGCGATATCATGTCCGTGTACACCAACGATGTGGATACCCTGCGCCAGATGCTCAGCCAGAGCATCCCGCAGCTGGTGTCCAGCGTCATCACGATTGTGTCGGTGTTCTTCAGTATGTGCATGCTCAGCTGGCAGCTGACCATCGTTACCATGCTCATGGTGGCGCTGATGCTGTTCTGCTCCAAGCAGATCGCAAAAAGCTCCTCCAAGTACTTCATCCAGCAGCAGCGGGATCTGGGCAAGGTGAACGGCTACATCGAGGAGATGATGGAGGGCCAGAAGGTGGTCAAGGTGTTCACCCACGAGCAGCAGACCCTTGCCGGCTTCCGTGCGTTGAACGACCAGCTGAAGGAAAGCGCCAAGCAGGCCAACAGCTTCTCCAACATCATGATGCCGGTCAACGCCCAGCTGGGCAACATCAGCTATGCCATCTGCGCACTGACTGGTGCAGCTATGGCCGTTGGCGGCGTTGGCGGCATGACCCTTGGCACCGTGGTGGCTTTCCTCAGCCTGAACAAGGGCTTCAATATGCCCATCAGTCAGGTGTCTATGCAGGCCAACAGCGTCATCATGGCACTGGCTGGTGCCGAGCGCATCTTCAAGATGATGGACGAGCCCAGCGAGACCGACGAGGGCTATGTGACGCTGGTAAACGCCAAGTATGACCGGAACGACCAGCTGGTAGAAACGAACGAGCGCACCGGTCTGTGGGCGTGGAAACACCCCCACCACGACGGCACCGTTACCTACCACAAGCTGGCGGGCGATATCACCTTTACGGACGTAGACTTTGGCTATGTGCCGGAAAAAACGGTGCTGCATGACATCAACCTGTACGGCCGTCCGGGGCAGAAGATCGCCTTTGTCGGCTCCACCGGTGCAGGCAAGACTACCATTACCAACCTGATCAACCGCTTCTACGATATTCAGGATGGCAAGATCCGCTATGACGGCATCAACATCCACAAGATCAAAAAGGCCGACCTGCGCCGCTCGCTGGGCATCGTGCTGCAGGACACCCACCTGTTCACCGGCACGGTGATGGAGAACATCCGCTACGGACGGCTGGAGGCCACCGATGAAGAGTGCATCGCCGCCGCCCGTCTGGCCAACGCAGATGGCTTTATCAAGCGTCTGCCGGAGGGCTACAACACCATGCTGACCGGCGATGGCGCCAACCTCTCGCAGGGACAGCGCCAGCTGCTGGCCATTGCCCGTGCAGCCGTGGCAGACCCGCCGGTGCTGATTCTGGACGAGGCGACCTCCTCCATCGATACCCGCACCGAGGCGCTGGTGCAGCGCGGCATGGACGGCTTGATGTACGGCCGCACCAGCTTTGTCATCGCCCACCGCCTGTCCACCGTCCGCAATGCAGACTGCATCGTGGTGCTGGAGCAGGGCCGCATCATCGAGCGCGGCAGCCACGACGAGCTGATCGCCAAAAAGGGCAAGTATTACCAGCTTTATACCGGTAATCTGGCCGAGAACTAAACAATTTCCCACCTTCTCACAAAGCCGCCGCACAGCCATGCCGCCGTGCGGCGGCTCTTTTTTACTCCCATGAAGAAGCAATTCTGGAAAATCCGCAGATTTTCCAGAATTGCAAATATAAAAATAATTTTCCGCTGAAGATGGCCAAAGCGCACGCGGCGGCCATTTAAAATCGTCCGCTCCACGGTATACAAATGCCCCGGGCTGTGCTAGAATGGAGCAAACGAGAAAAAGGCTGGTGAGTGTATGCACCCTCTGACGGAATATCCCCGCCCGGCCATGCGCCGGGACAGCTACGAGAACCTGAACGGCCTGTGGCAGTACGCCATCACCGCCTCGGCACAGCGCCCGGCGGGCTGGGACGGCGAGATTTTAGTGCCCTACGCGCCGGAGTGCCGCGCCTCCGGGGTGGGGCGCACATTGCAGCCCGGGCAGTGGTTGCACTACCACCGATATTTTGCGCCGCCCGCCGGGACGGGCGGCAGGGTGCTGCTGCATTTCGGCGCAGTGGACTACGCCTGCGCTGTGCAGGTGAACGGCCATCTGGTGGGCGGCCACCGGGGCGGCTACTGGCCCTTTACGCTGGATATCACCGCGCAGCTCAACGGTACAGGCCGCAACAGCCTGTGGGTGGCGGTGCAGGACCCCACCGGCCACGGCACACAGGCGCGGGGCAAGCAGACTTTGCAGCCCGGGGGGATGTTCTATCCCGCCCAGAGCGGCATCTGGCAGACGGTCTGGCTGGAGCGCGTGCCGGAAAATTACATCCAGTCTCTCACCGTTACGCCGGATTATGATGCCCGCACCGTGACCGTAAAAGCCCATACCTCTGCACCCGGCGGTGCGGCGAACCTGTGGGCGGTAGTGCGCGCCGGGGGTGTGACCATTGCCGAGGACTGGGGCAGCGATGAGGCCGACCAGGACGGTGAGGTGACGCTGCATATTGCGAAGGAGTATTTCTTCCCATGGAGCCCGGACACGCCCTTTTTGTACGATTTGACCGTGGGCACTACGCAGGGAGAAGAAGAGCAGTTCGACACCGTGCACAGCTACTTTGCCCTGCGCAAGTGGAGCTGCGCACCGGACGAAAAGGGCGTGCTGCGCTTCTGCCTGAACGACAAGCCTATCCTGCTCAACGGTCTGCTGGATCAGGGCTATTGGCCGGAGGGGCTGTACACCCCGCCCTCGGATGCGGCGGTGGAGCGGGAGCTGAGCGAGGTAAAGGCGCTGGGCTACAACCTGCTGCGCAAGCACGCAAAGATAGAGCCGCAGCGCTGGTACTACCACTGCGACAAGCTGGGGCTTGTGGTCTGGCAGGATATGGTCAACGGCGGCAGTAAGTATAACCTGTGGTTCGTCACCTACCTGACCAATGTTTTGCAGCCGCTTATGCGCCGCCTGCCGGACAAAGCACCCCTGTGGGGACTGCTGAGCCGGGGCAGCGAAAGCAGCCGGGAAGAATACCGCCGGGAGCTGGAAGATACGGTACAGACGCTGCGCTGCCACCCCTGCGTGGGCTGCTGGGTGCCCTTTAACGAGGGGTGGGGACAGTACGATGCCGCCGGGGCAGTGCAAGCCATCCGCGCGCTGGACGACACCCGTCTTGTGGACGAGGCCAGCGGCTGGTACGATCAGGGCGGCGGGGATGTATACTCCCTGCACAACTACTTTTACCCCCTGCGGGTGCGCCCGCAGACCCGCACCGTGGCGCTGAGCGAGTACGGCGGTATTGCATGGCCTATGCCGGGGCACGAGCCGCCCCGCAAGACCTACGGATACGGCACAGCCAAAAGCCGGGAGGAGCTGACCGCCCGCTACAAAAAAATGCAGCTGGGCACGGTGCTGCCGCAGCTGCAAAAGGGGCTTTCGGCGCTGGTGTACACCCAGCTGACCGACGTGGAGGACGAGGTGAACGGCCTGTTTACCTACGACCGCACTGCCATCAAGCCGGACGCCAACGCCGTCCGTTCGGTGAACGCCGCCCTTGCCGCAGAGTTTGCAAAAGTAATAAAATAAAAACAACGCCCGGGTTTTCCACCTTCCGCAGAAAGGGTGTGGAAAACCCGGGCGTGTTGTTTTTACGTTATCAGCTGTTGGCGCTGGTGGCGTTCACGATCTTGGAAGCGGGCAGCTTGCTCATGGCAGAGCTGCTCAGGGTGCTGTCCAGCTGGGCACCGT
>OGHF01000676.1_pt1 | contig 22691 bp, 21 predicted proteins | sample 1571481 | NCBI WGS metagenome assembly OGHF01 (sample SAMEA2581952, study PRJEB24529) | metagenome | biome: Human gut stool | place: China | collected 2011
ATACTTTGATTTATTTGGTAAAATTCTTTATCAATTGCAATTAAAAATTTATTAATATTATCGATATCAAATTTTGAATATTCAATATGTGATGTAACTTCACATATTTTCCCATACATTATATCTTTAGTATACATTACCATCTAACTTCACTTATTAAGCTACATAGATTCTAAACATGATATTCATTTACAAAATCAATTTCAAAATCTGTGTAAAAGGATAACATAACTAAATGTAGCTTGAAAAGTATCCATTTTAGGGATACACTTTATGTAAGTTAAAGCTAGTGCAGGTATAAAGTTCAATGAGTTAGGGTGATTAAACCTGAATCCCACCCTATCCGCCATTTTTATGTTTTTTACAGTCCAATAAAGTCCTGAAAGCAAGCAATAAAGCGGCTTTCCTGACTTTCTCTTTCCAGCGACGTCCACCTCGAACTTGCAAAAACCTACACATCTGTGTATCACGAATTTGTTAAATGTACGGGGGTTCGAAGGCTGCAAAAAATTTCCCACACTTTTCTCTTGAATTTAAAAGGTATAGGCGAAGTGCAACGAATCCCGGTTGGGGATTCGCTTTTCCTCCGAGTTTCCCCCAAAGGCAAAAAAACTTGGTACCTCAGATATGACACTCTCTCGCCCGAGGGGACAAGAAAACAGAACCTTATCACTCTGGGAGAATTCCCCGCCCTGGGCTTGAAAGAGGCCAGAGCCGAGGCTGATGCCAGAAAGGCTCAAGCCAAACAGGAAAACGTCAATTTGACGCAGTTGCGCAAGCAGGAGCGCATCCGCTTGGCACAGCCCAAGGTCGTCCACACATTCCAAAGCGTGGCCGATGCTTGGCTCGATTTAAAAATGATGGAATGGGAAGAACGCTCCGGCAAGCAAAACCGGGGGCGACTCGTCGCTAACGTCTATCCTGTCATAGGAGACGTTCCCATTGATGAGCTTACGGTCAATGATATCGAGCGGGCACTGAAGCATATTATCGCGCGTGGCTCGCTGGAGGTTGCCCGGCGCGTGCATACCTTGATTGTCAGCATCTTCAAATACGCTCTGGCAAAAGACTTGATCCAACAGCCGGACATCGTTGTCAGACTGAGCTGGTACAAGGACCAGATGCCCAAGCGCCGGAGGCAGAGCCTGTACTCCGAAGAACTCGGCCCTGAGGATGTTGGCAAATTGCTGCGAAGCATAGATGAACACAAAAACCGCTGGACGGTTCCCGTCTCAATGGCCTTGCAGCTTGCTCCATACTGCGCAGTGCGTCCCTCCGAACTTCTGAAGCAAAATGGACCGAATTTAACCTTGATGCGGCGGAATGGATAATTCCGTCAGAACGCATGAAGGTGGGCCGACCACATCTTGTGCCGCTACCGCGCCAAGCTGTTGAACTCTTCAAAAAAATGTACGCCTTCTCCCGCACAAAGGAATGGGTGTTTCCATCTACTTCTTCCATCGGAGCGGGAAAACCTGTCAGCTCCATGGCCCTGATTCAGGCTTTTCGAAAAATGGGTTACACTGCGGAAAACGGGAACAGATTTGTGACGCACGCGTTTCGTGGCTTGTTCTCCACCACGGCTTACAACATTTTTGGTGCGTCATCCCTGGCTGTAGAACTGCAACTCGCCCATGTTGAGCAGAACAAAGTCAAAGCCGCCTACCATAAAACAAGCCTGCGCACCGCCCTGGCAGAACGCCGTGCTCTGCTCCAGCAGTATGCGGATTATCTGGATGAACTGAGGGCGAAGGCTCTAAAAGCAATGGAATAAGCAGGCGATACCTTGTGATTTCCACGCTAGAAAGCTAAACTACAACCATATATAAATTTATTCCTATTGAACAAAGAAGTAATTGTTATGGAGGCAGTATGCCAAACAATGCACTAACACCGGAGGAACTCTACCCACTACTAGAAGAGTTTTTCTCACATGTACAATCAGGTAGTTTGGGGACGAAAAAGTTTACTCAGCGAAAAATTGCCGGTTTTGAGGTTGGTGCTGGGTTTGGTATGGGGAGGCGTGCACGAATTCCATGGGTTGGTTTTTTTGCTAAAGGGCAAACTGCCCATCGCGGCATATACCCCGTCTGTCTATATTATCGACAGCATGATCTCCTAATTGTTACATATGGTGTGAGCGAAAGAAATAAGGCAAGCATCCAGTGGGGAGAAAAAGTAACAAGTAAAACAAAAATACATGAAGAACTACAACGTCGCGGGATTTCCGCTGAGTATAAACAATCACTGAATTCTACTGGTGTTATGTATGGTGATTCTTTTATTAAGGCTTGCTTTGATAATGCATCGAAAATTTCCGGAATAAACGATGTATTATTCAACAAAATATATTCAAATCTATTTGAAGTACTTGGCGATTATACGGAAACATTAAAAAATTTAACGATTGAAGATGACTTTCCAAAAGAATTTGTTTTACTTCCTACCAAAGACCATGATGCCTTGCCCCTAGACTTTTCTAAGCTAGATGCCATGAAAAATAGCTTTTTAAAAATATTCACTGGATTTACAGCGTTTTCATCTTGCAAAAAGTACCTTGCTGATGAAAGGCAGTACAAAGATGAACTTAAAGAGCTGTTCGATAAAGAATTGCTTCCGTTGCTCAAAAGCCCGGAGGAATCAAGTGCACCTTTAATTCCCATCGCTATCGATAAGCTATTGCGGGCACGACTTAAAACAACAGGTACAAATCAAAATATAATCCACTGGCTAACTTGGGATCACCTACGAAAACTAGACGAAGAAAGTTCGAAGGCTATAGGGACGCTGTATCGCAATTTGCTGGATGAGACAGTCCCGCTACAAGAGCGTCTCGATAAATTCGAAGAAGAATACGTGCGCGTTGTTGATAAGCAAGTTCCAACGCCTAAGGGAAAACGCTCGTGGCCAGGTATCTTACGCCCTTTAACAAGCTTTATTTTGGCTTTTGCATTTCCCGGCAAGTATATTTTTGTCAGGACACAAGTGTTTGAACGTGCAAGCGTACAGTTGCTGGGAACAAACATTTGCGCTGACTACACAGCCCACAAGAGTACTTTGGGCCGTGAATACATTCAGATAATGAAAATGTCGCAGGCTGTTAATGATGCCCTTGCCGAATGGAGCCCTCGAGACTTTATTGATATTCAATCGTTTTTTTGGGTTGGCGCTCAAAAGTCATTGCAAAAAGAAACTGTTTTGCAGCAAGCGGAATATAAACATAGCGCCGACCAAAATGTCCTTGAGACAGTTGAGTCTATTCCTCTCGTTCCTTACGAAGAGCCTGATTTGCGAGATATAGAAAGTTTCATCAAAAATTCAGGCATGGTGCTGCACGACCGCACGTTGCGACGCTACCATCTATCTTTGAAGACCAGAAAGTTTGTTATCTTGGCCGGTGTAAGCGGTACCGGGAAAACTTGGCTTGCAGAACTATACGCTCAAGCGACCAATTCACAATATCATATTGCTCAGGTCGCGCCCAACTGGACAAGTAATGAAGACCTTTTGGGATATCACAATCCTCTATCCAACACCTTTTGCCCGACAGGATTCACCACTTTTCTTCAAAAAGCGTGTAACGCGCAGGAAGCTGCAGATGAAGCTGGCGTAGCCGCACAGCCGTACCATCTTATTCTTGATGAAATGAATTTGGCCCGCGTTGAGCATTACTTTGCCCGTTTCTTGTCAGCAATGGAGCTCGGCCAGCGAGGCGCAATACCGCAACTTGAACTCGGGCCAGAAACAACACTGTTTCTTCCGCAGAATTTACGATTTATTGGGACAGTCAATGTGGATGAGACCACACACAGCTTTGCGGATAAGGTTTTTGACCGCGCACAACTCATTGAACTGCCCTTGGAATCTGAACAGCTAGCCGCGTATATTGCAGAAAAACCATTTGCGGATGTGCTGATGTCTATTTGGAATGCAGTCCACCATGTTGCCCCTTTTGCATACCGGGTGTTAGACGATTTTGTTGACTACATAGCGTCCGCAGAGAAGATCGGCATCCCTTGGACGAAAGCCCTGGATGAAATGGTTGTGCAAAAAGTGTTGCCGCGTATCAAAGGTAATGATTCGCGCCTAGATGCCGTCTTTGCAACGCTTGAAGATATTGCCCGCCAAAACGAGCTGGATCTGGTGCTGGACAAGGTTACCTATATGCGGACGTGCTACCATGAACATGGATTTACCTCTTTCTTCCAATAACCCCATTTGTGGGTTTAAGCTCTTTGCTCGAGATGGAAGCCCTCTTGAGCAGCCATTGGAGTGGACCCCGTGCATCTTGGAAATTACCGGATTGGATGAATGGGATAAGTATGAGCTATATTTGCAAGGGGTCAATTTGGAATTAAGTCAAACCCGTAAGCATGGAAGTATGGGGATTTTTGTGGACTTACCCCGGTGCGGCTTGGGCAAGTATCGTCTTGAACTACGCCGCAAACAAAAAAGCATCCATCACGTTATTTTTGAGGTCCGCCCCCTCAAACTCACGAAAGATTCTTTTCACCAGTTGCTTGATGATATTCAATTTAACTTACCCTATGGCATCGTTTTTTCCCTGCAAAAACTAGGTGGCTTGGTTGGTGTCCAGGTTGAGCCTTGGCATGAATCATTGCGAGAACGGGAGCTTCTTCTCCTTCGAAGAGCAATCTATGGAACCGCTGGAGGAAAAGTTGGGTTGCTTGCTTTGCTTGCAGCGTTAGCTCAAAAGCCACAACGCTGGCTAAGAGATGAGCAACCATGGGTAAAAGCATTCGCCGCCCGCCTCCCATACGTTGGAGGTCTCGTTCAAGCTCTGAACCGGGCTGGCAACCTGGAAAATGGACTCCCCATGACCTTGCCGGATAGGCGAGTAAACTCCACTGTGGATACATACGAAAATCGCATTGTGCGGTTCCTGCATGATCTTGTAAAAAAACGACTACACCGTCTTCAACGAGCAGGCAAACCAGAGTGGCAGGAAGAAATCTCAGCGATGTCTTTAAAGCTGGCCAACGCACGACGTAACGCAAATTTTTTAGATCATGTCACGGCACTTAAAGAACCCCCAAGCCACGTCAGCATGCTTCAATTAAAAATTCCGGTATATAGAGCTGTACTAGAAACCCTGCTTGAGCTTTTGCGCATCATATCTGTCCAGCTAGACCACCCCTCTATGGATCATCCCCTGGAAGAATTGCCTACATTGTATCAATATTGGGGGACTCTACAGGTCCTTCAGGCAATGCTGTCTGTTGGGGAACAACGCGGTTTTGTTGTTGAATCACAGCGCCTTCTACGGCGAGATATGTCTGGGCTTGTTTTCAGCGTATTTCCCCAAGGAAGGGCGGCTTTGATTTTACGCCATCCCACAACAGGTAGCCGGATAAGCCTATACCCGGAGCAAAGCTTCGGCCGGTCCTCCACAAAGGGGTTTTATAGTCTTTCGTACCAAAAGAGACCAGATATCTGCATTGTATGCGAAGAAGTCGAGGCTCCCCCGCAACTTTTATTGTTTGACCCCAAGTATAAATTGATATCTGAAGAAAAGGGAACCATGAACGATAGTCGCCCACTTCGAGAGGATATTGACAAAATGCACACATATCGTGATGCAATACGCCACGAAGAAATTGAAAGGCCGGTGTCTTTTGCCGGAATTATCTACCCAGGAAAAACAGAACATTTTGGCAATGGTATTGGCGCTATCGGCTGTATACCTGGCTGTACTGGTCAAGAGGATATCCAGGAAGTGCTCGAACGTTTTTTATGATTTCCAGGTAATATTTTTACGGCAGAGCACGATGCAAGCCTGAATGCAAAAAAGGTTTTTACAACCCTGTCAACACTTTTTTTGTCCACAGAGTACAACTCTGTGCAATGCAGTACCTGTTTAAACAATACTTTTTTGAGGCCAATGCAGTCCGCTAAAAAAGTCGTGATACGCTTCCAGCAATAGTCAAAGACCATTCAGGAGGTGTAACTATGACTACCATGCCCACAGTCCCGACCGTCGGATTTCTCCGTCTCCCTCAAATATTACAACTTGTCCCCATCAGCAAAAGTGCCTGGTGGGAAGGCTGTAAAACAGGCCGCTTCCCCAAACCCGTCAAGCTCGGGCCACGTACAATCGCCTGGAAGGCGGAGGATATTGCGGCGTTGGTGGAGCGGCTAGGTGATAAAAAAGAATAACTATAGAATATTTTAAAGAAAACCCACTTTTTCCCATCTGGATAATAAAGTTAGGCTAGTTAGACTTCTTCGTATAACTAGCCTAACTTTATTATGTTTTTATGACAGCGGTTAAATAAATACTTACTACAGCTACGCTACTGCCAAAATAGACAATGTTATGGCTTTAGATTATTCTTTTTAAGTATTCGTCTGAATTATATTCAAAAGGACTCGGGTGAATGGCTACTATAAAAAGAATAAGAAAAAGCGTTTTATCCATGTATCTTCGGACAAAATGTGATCGGGAACTATACTTGTCGCTTCATGAAGATAAAGAACTTGAAAAACATGGACTACCAGTAGCTCTTCAGGCACGACCTGGGATCGGAGTGCTCCAAACCGCAGGGCGCGACTTCGAGGATGATCGCAATACCTTGTTGATTTCTTTATTTGGTCCTGCGGCGATATGGAAGCCTGATAGCAAAGCAAAAACTAAGCCCGCTCAAGAAGATTTGGGGCAACTTCTCAATCGAGTACAAACTGTGCCATCAATTATTTTTCAAGGTAAATTTGATCCTAAGCCTTTTCAAAAAAGTACTTTTGAGCAGATTGGATTAAATGCAACCCAAGCAGCAACAATCCCTGATTTATCTGGACTTATCCCGGACTTAGTTCTTGTCCGTCACTCAATCGTAGATGAATATGAAGTGCTGGCAGACGGAGAAAGAAAAGCGATTAATTCGAGTGACTCACGCTTGGCGTTAAGTATTTTTGATATAAAGCATACTAGCGAAGCGAATCCTAGCTACTGTTCTGAAATTTCATTATACGCTCTTTTTCTGGCAAATTGGCTTAAAGAAAATAACCTAGATAATCGATATTATGTCGCTTCTGATTGCTATCTTTGGACAAGGTTGAAGCTTGATCAATCTAAAATTGATAAGCTTGCAGCATCAGGTAGCAATTATTCTTCTGAAGATGTAGTTAGGGCACTAATAGAAGATAGCGAAAATGCAAATTTGCGCTTTTATCTTCCGACTGTACTGAATTTTTTTAGAGAAGATATTCCACGAGTTATTGCCATTGGAGACCAAAGTCCAAACGGTTGGCAAAATCTTGAATGGCATGTTGATCAAAGATGTAGCGCATGTGATTGGTTAGGCCATGAAAAATGGGCTAATACTAATGACAAAGCTAAAATTCAAAATAATCCAGGCCACTATTGTTTTACATCGGCAAGACAGTCTGGGCATTTATGCCAACTAGCTGGCATGACTCGAGGTGCGAGAAAAACACTCGAAGTCCATTCGATAGATTGTGTAACGAAAGTAGCATCCTCGGCTCCAAATGCACCAGCATTTCAAGAGCATACACATCTCAAAAGAGAAAAGAATAGACTGCCACAACGTGCAAACTCTCTTTTGACTTCGACTGTTACGGTGGATCAAGCTGCAATGCTGGCTAGTTTAGCTCCTGCTCCTAATTTTTATGCAAGCATTATCGTCAACTTTGATGCAAGCTCAGGCATGCTAACAGGGCTCTCCATCGTTGGGCAAGCGACGACATATACGCTAGGACAGCAGCCGAAAAATTTTCCTGTCCGTACTTTTGTTGTTGACCAAAAGAATTTGGATGAAGAGTGGGTAGCATTACAAGGTCTATTAACCACTCTTTCTGATATGATTCTATCCGCTGAACAATTTGTTAGAGCAACGAATGGTATCACTGCTCAAATTACCTTCTGGGAAAAGAGGCAGTTTGAAGAATTATGTGCTGCGATAGGGCGACATCTTCCAAAAGTGCTTATGCTACAAGATAGAAAGACGCGTTCTCTCGCATGGTTGTTTCCGGCAGAAGAATTGATAGAGCGGCCAGATGGCGCAATTAGCCCCTGCGTTGTGTTTATAGATGAAATAGTGAGGAATGTTGTTTTTGCCCCTACGCCGCATGTGATCACGCTCTTTGATACTGTAGAAGTATACTACTCTGGATCTGGGCCTGTAAGAATGACTGATGCATATTATAGGGAATTTTTAACTAACGGTATTCCTAGAGAAAGAATATATGAGATATGGAGCAATGTAAGCACAATTACGCGGGGGACAGTTTCCTTGCCACGTAATACTGTAATTTCCGAATACTCTAATGCTCTTGAAAAACAATGCAGAGCCTTAAATAGCATTACTAATCGTTTACGCGCCGATTTCAGGGGACACCTTAAATCTAGGGCTGCCCGCCTGCTTATCAGTATACCGCAAGGAGCCAGAGGCGTCGCATTCGATAGCAAACTCTGGATTTGGTGGGAGCAACTACAGTTTGCAACACGCGACTTGTCTTCACGCCTACTCCTGGCTCAAGATGCAGAAACTCTCGAAGCAAACTACGAAGCTATGAGGTTAACCAATGGGCGACGTATACTACAGGATCTATATGAGTTTGACATCCTGCCAGGCTCGACAGAGGCTAAATTTGAAGAAGGTGATAGTTTTTTAACCCTCGGTAAGGATGCTTTGCCGGGGTTACCTTTTAACCGCGCACAAGATATTTTAAAGCCTATGGCTCCCGCCTACACTGACGATTCTGAACTGCTAACAAGACCTTTGTGGAGTACTATTTCCGCTGAAATAAACAGCCTAGATTTATTGAATCGAAAGGCGCGTGTGAGGTTGTTCCATTGGAGAGAACAAACTTGGTTTCCCTACCTAGTCTCAAATTCGCAAATAGATTTGCTGAATGATGTCTTTATCACTAAAGGAATTAGCACGTTCAAGTGGCATGATATATGTTCTAATATCTTATCTTCTGTTGGAACTCCCCCCATCGCAACTCCCGATTTGAATGCGGCCAGAACGATGGCAGCAGTACCCCCGCAAAGGAGAGGAACAGATCCAACAACACCCATTGCCAGTGTCTTATGGAATGCCACAGCACTTTGCTCGAATAGCATTGTGCCACAGATAACAGCTGCCACTATTGCCGACAGTGCGGAGCAAACGCACAATCTTAATGCTAGCCAGAAAGTAGCAGTTAAGAATGCAATTGAACAACAAATGACCATTATTTGGGGGCCGCCAGGGACTGGAAAAACCAAAACCCTTGCCGCTCTGGTCCACAGCTTGACCCGTGCTCTAAGTGGTGACCGCTTAGGTACAAATATATTGATTGCCGGTCCAACCTATAAGGCTGTTGAAGAGCTGATAGAGCGTATTATAATCGCAATAGCCAATGATGCGTCATGCCTGGCTGATATTTTTATAGCCTATTCTTCATCACAAAGACCGAAAAGCTTTTCTCCCCCCTACACAAAGGGTAGACTTGCTTCATTTAACCTCAGGGATAGAGAACAACTAGCGGACGAGTGCTATGCGAGCTTGAGTGATCGCAACAAAATAACAATCGTCGCCACCGCCTCAATGCAAGCTTGGAAATTTGCTGAAAGACTGACCAACAATTGTGTGGGGCAAGTTTTTGACACCATTATTATTGATGAAAGCTCTCAAGTTCAAGTCACTACAGCGATATCACCACTTGCAACCTTGCGAGAGCAAGGGAGGCTCGTTATTGCTGGAGACCACCTGCAAATGCCGCCAATCATGGCTTTAGAGCCTCCCGTAGGGGCCGAGTATCTTGTTGGCAGCATACAGCGCTATCTAATTGAACGGTTTCAAATAGTCTCTTGCGCATTAGAAGAGAATTATCGTTCAAATGAAGATATCGTCGCATATGCGCGCTCTATAGGCTATAGAAGCAGTCTAGCGTCTGTTTTTCCTCATATTTCTTTGCACCTTATTGCCCCATTAGATACTGCTATTTCTTCACTACCACAGGGACTACCTACCTCCACTCTTTGGAAAGAAATTCTAGAACCATCTCGTAAGGTTGTTACGCTATTACATGACGATGATCTATCTTCTCAAAGTAGTCGATCAGAAGCTAAAATTGTGGCGGGGTTGGTATGGTGCTTACGGAATTCCGTCAGTGGTGAAATCGATGGACGTGGAGGCGGTGCACATCATCCCCCGACTCCAAAGGAGTTCTGGGAAAAATGCATTGGCATTGTAACACCGCATAGAGCGCAGAGAGCATTGGTTGTGCGTGAGCTCAAAAGGATCTTCCCTTCAGATCCTCCAGAATTAATCGACAACGCCGTTGACACTGTCGAAAAATTTCAGGGTGGCGAACGCCATACAATATTAGTTACCTATGGAGTGGGAGATGGCGATGTCATTGCTGGAGAAGAAGCATTTTTGATGCAGCTAGAACGTACCAACGTTGCGGTGTCTCGTGCAATGGCAAAATGTGTAGTGATTATGCCATTCTCTTTAGCTGGGCATGTTCCTCAAGACAAAAAAGCATTAAAAACAGCACATGCGTTAAAAGGCTATCTTTTTGAGTTTTGCAATAAAGAACAAGATGGACAGATTTTGTTTGGGCAAAAAGGAAAGAAGGCAAAAATTAGGTATCGTTAGAAGTTAAATTTTTGCAATATGAAAGTCATACTCTAATGCTGCGGCAGACTTTGTTTTCATTTGGGTGGCTTGCTGTTTCCCATTTTCTGATGAGGCTGCTTTTGAGATAAAAAAGGAGACAATACAGTGGGGTTTCACGATACTATTGCAGATGAAGCTTTGATTGCATGCCAAAGGTGTTGTTGTCTTTGTCAAAAATTTTGCGGTGTAAATATTGAACTGCACCACATTAAACAAAAGAGCAAAGGCGGTGAAGATACCTTTGAAAACTGTATTCCCTTATGCTTTGACTGCCACGCAGTAGTTGGGCACTACAATACGGCTCATCCTCGTGGGCGAAAGTTTTCGAAAACAGAGCTGCGAAAGATTCGTGACAACTGGTACACAAAGGTTAAAGAGCTTAATACTCCTTTGAGCAATGGTCATCCTGCAGCACAACACCAAGTCCAAAATGTTAATGGAAACGGCAATATTGTTGCTGGTGGTGATATTAATATAAACCGGAAGGTTATAAATAAGACATCCATTTCCATAGACCCTGGTGAAAAACATATAGCAAATGAGACAGCAAGAAAAATACAAGAACTTGTCAAAGAGTATATTGATATTAATGCTGCTGGAAAATCTGCCGAACGTGCTGCACAAAAAATTTGGAAAACCTTGAAAAATGAATTCAATGTAACTAGGGTCAGGACTCATTATTCCCAATGAAGTGAAAACAGGGGATATTGAAGACATGGAGGTGTCGCATGCGTACCCTGTTTTACCTTTCCGAAAGCCAGATGGAACGGCTCAGCCCTTTCTTTCCCCGCTCTCACGGTATCCCCCGTGCCGATGACAGGCACGTCGTCAGCGGCATTCTTTACGTTATCAAACATGGACTTCAGTGGAAGGATGCTCCCGCGGAATATGGTCCGTACAAGACGCTGTACAATCGGTTCGTCAGGTGGAGCAGGCTCGGTGTTTTCAGCAGGATCTTCACCGAGTTGGCAAACCAGACGCCCTTTGATGGCTCGCTGATGATTGACTCCACTCACCTCAAGGCCCACCGCACGGCGGCAAGCCTGCGCAAAAAGGGGGCTCCGCGCGTCTCATAGGCCGGACAAAGGGCGGATTGAATTCCAAACTCCATGCGGTCTGCGACGGACATGGGCGGCCTGTTCTGCTTTTGCTGACCGAAGGACAGGTCAGCGATTGCAAGGGAGCGGCCATTCTCCAGCACCTTCTTCCCGAAGACGGCATCTTTCTGGCAGACGGAAGGTATGATGTGGCCTGGTTGCGGGAGTCTCTGAAAGCGAGGGGGATGACGGTCTGCATACCTCCTCGGAAAACCAGAAATGCAGCCTTTCCTTTCGACAAAACGCTGTATAAACGTCGGCATCTCATTGAAAATACGTTCAGCAAACTGAAGGACTGGCGGCGTATTGCAACACGTTATGACCGCTGTGCCCATACCTTTTTCTCAGCCATCTGCCTTGCTGTCTGTGTTATCTTTTATCTTCATTAACGAGTCCTGACCCTAGCTATAAAGAAATAAAGATTGAAGACTCTGAAAATGTAATAGCGTGGCTCTATGCACAATTAGCAATGCAACGTCCTAAGGTTAGACGTTCAAATCCTGAAGTTTGGCGACAAAGTTTCTACAAGCGAATATATGCGAGGGCAGGAGAGCTTGAAATGAACAAAGAGCAAGTATATGCATTTGCAAAAGAGAGAATTCCCCTTAAAAAAAGCATACGCTCTTTGAAAGATTTATCTCAAAAAGAATTATAACGCCTGCACAACATAATGGTATATGAGCACAGCAAATATAAAGGGAATTAGATGTATTTCTTTGCCCAGATGTCATACTCTTTAAGGGGCGTTGTTTTTTTTCGTAAAAAAGAGTCTGCTTGCCGTTTTCCCTCGTGAGATGTGCCTGCCTGGCGTATCGTTGATATTTTCCAACCGCTGTCAGTTAGAGAATTTTTGATGAGTTCTAATGGATTTGCGCGTCTATCCGGGATTCCACCAAAGCGAATAACCAAGCGCGCATTATCGTTACACACTAAAGCGGCATTTTGCCAAACAGACTGCAGGTTTCGTTCGAAAAGTTCTGGACTCGAATGGATAATTTGCTTGTCATTGCTGTAGTCAACAGTGTCTGGGCCTCCTAGGAACCAATGCCTAAGCCACTGATCAGGAATGTATGTGCGCATCCCGTAATAGGGAGGAGAAGTAATCACCCAATCAAACTTTCTGCTCAACTCATCTGGAGAAAATGATGTGCTCTCTCGACTGTCAGCTTGGCGAACTTCCGAAAGAATCGATGGCGGTTGGTAAGAATAATACCGCTTTGCTCTTCGCATAATAACTGCAAGGACATCTACAAATTCTGGCTGTAGATTCCGTTCTTGCCAGAAGCGTGTAGCGTATCCCGGCTTAGGGGCATAGGTACGGGGACATTGATTAGATAAATAACTAGGAAATGTTTTTTGCTTAGGGCCATGCAACGCGCCTAGCAGTATACCCCTGAGCGCTTTACGGGCTGGAGTTGAACAGTCATATAGGAATGCCTGTCTAAATTTACATACCGTTCGAAGTACATCCCTATTAAAAGCCCAGTCCCAAAATACCCCTTGTGGGGTTTGCACTCTTCTTCTAGTAGCAAGAATTGCCCGTGCCTCATTTATGACTTCATCTGTGGTGACTGTTACCAATTTGGCAGCAGTAATTGCGACAGCTACAGGACTAGAATCTACTGCAAGAGAATTCAGGCGGAGCCGCAAAGTTAGTTGTTCCACGGCCGCAAAAGGGGTCTAATACAAGATCTTCTTTACGGGCTCTACCTTTGAGTATCCTTAGTGGAAACTCAAGAGGAAACATGGTGAAATATGGACACAGCCCATTAAGCTGGTTCCCTGCAATTTTTTGCATACACTATCTCTTTAGCCGGACATAGGATGTCATATCGCGCTCAGGATTGCGATACGACTCCCATGCAGTACCTTGTTGGCCATAAATAGAGTTCATTGCTACGGCTACAAGCTCATAGGCAAAGTCATTTTTATTGTCTAGATGTTCAGGGAGAGTTCTTATAAAAAACGCTTTAAGAGCTCCCCATGCAGCACCTTCAGCAGAGTTTATTTTTTGACTTAGATCACTGTTCCCTTGAAGAGCTTTTATGGAATTTTCCCTGATGGAATTCATAATATCGATAGGGTTACATTCATCTTCAGAGGGCTGCATTAAAACTCCCGCAGGTGGAGTATGCTGGCATGGAGCGGTGATAGGAGAAGCTGTGCCACTTGTCGAACTAAATATAGACCTAGCGTAAGTATTCCCGCTAGGTTGGTTGTAGTTGGGGTCTCGCATAGAAAATTCTTTTTCAAATGACAAAACACGTAAGCTTATTGGGTAGGGTTTTCCACCCACAGAACTCCAAAATACCCCTTGCCCAGGGATTGGTTCATTTAAAAGGGAGCTCAATAAGTCATCACTAAAGTGGGCATTAGCACGCTTTAATGATGTTAGGTCTGCAGCTGATAGAAGATGAAAAATAAACCAATTGTCTCCTTGGCTAAGAATTTCAACAGGGATACTTCCTGGTTGTTGAGTGATCAATAAAGCTCCAAGATCGTATTTTCGGCCTTCTTTTACCCAAGCGATATACGGCTCGGCGGCTGGTGCGTTCTCATTGAGAACTGATTGTGCCTCTTCAACTACTGCGATTGTTGGAATTGTATTCGGATCTGCAGCAGTAAATTCTTGTTGGTTACGATCAAAAATCCTTCGTAGAATTAAACCAGATAGAATTAATGATTGCCCCCCCCGCATCTGTGACACATCAATGATACACAGTTTTCCCTCTGAAAGAGCTTGGATAAGGAGATCCATTAATTGGCTACTCCTACTATGTAACATCCTCACAATTGAAGTCATGTTGCCGCGTGCCGCAAGTGCTTCTGCTTCTTGTCGTTGGGGATCAAGGTCTAGCAGCCTACAGATATCTGTAAGTGGCGTAGAGTTGCCATTTTCATCAATAATATTAACGAGTTCTTCCCATCTATTCTGAGGAAGACCGCGTAGTTTGCGCACGTTTTGCTGATCTTGACGGTCAGGAGAAAGCGCTATCGCAATAACGTCGCCTGGACGCAGCCTGCGAATATCCAACCTGATTCCCCCCGCAACAAAGGATTGGTAAAAAGCACTAGGGCTGCTGCGATCAGTAAAAACTACTAATTTATCTTCAAGTTCAGGGACGTCACACAATCCAGGGCGCCCTTTATCATCGGGCCAAAAATATTCACCATCTGGATCAAAAATTACTGTACCTACCGGAACTTGGCGATTATTCCGCTTCGTTACAACAGGAGTTTCTCGATAAAGTCGGCTAAAAAGAAGTTTATTTAGGTTTGATTTACCAAAACCAGCACGGGCAAAAATAAAGCTTCTCCGGGAAACCAGAGAATTCATGGAGAAATGCACTTGAACTTCAGGTGCAAGAAGTTGCATCCATTCTTGAGTCTCAAAATTTTGGCACCCATTTGCATAGATATACTCGCCAAAAGCCAAGTGCCCTATGGCTGGCCCATCAATATTGTGTGCGGCCACTTCGCGCAAAACGTTATCATTTGGGAATGCTACTTTACTGCCTACGTGTGGCAATCTACGGTGAGAAGGAACAAAGGTGAGCCCCGTTCCGTTTTTTCTCAAAACTCCAAGCATTCGTATATTTACCCGGTATTTTAAGTACTGTTCTCGTAAGTCCTCTGGAATAGGGCGTCCATCACGAACAGCCCTAATATTAAATTCTTCTCCAGAACCATGAGAAAGTTTTCCTTCTGAAGAAAACGATGCAATACGCCCGAGAACAGCTTCATCCGGAGTTTCCAGCTGAACTAAAATAAACTGCCCATGCATAGGTATGTTCTGAAATTCATTGCGGTATGGTAGAACTAAGTCGGCATGAAACTCCATACCGCCTTGTTGAAAACCGCGAAATATTCCTACGATCTGCTCGGTTGGGAATAGCTGAATATCGGGCATGTGCGCTCCTTAACTATATCTGCGTTGGGCTGGATCGGCATCCTGCAATTGAAAAGAATCCAAGGTTTCTGCCTGTGAGCCAAGACTACTGCGGACACCTTCATAGATAAAATCTTGTAAAATATCGAAGTCAAAATCAACAAGGGCAGCGTTTTCATGCGCTTTTTGTAAGCAACGTGGATAATGGGGAACAGGGAACCCATTGATTGCATCGGCTAACATAGAACCAAGAATTAACTGGGCATCTGATATTTGCGGGAGAAAAATATCAACGGGCCAAATTGGATCTCGTCGCCGATTTCCAAATTTAACTAAAAACATCTTCCCACCGACAAACTTATTGATTTCTCCACTCTCAGTGGCGTGATCGTCTCCTCTGGCAAACTCAGACCAAACGTATGCACGCTCCTCGACCTCTCGAGGTATTTCGACATATGCAGGATAATCTGTAACCAAAATTCCTTCTAAAGCCATTGCCAGGCGATATCGGGAAAGAACTTTACTATGCTTGGCTACTCCTGCGAGCAAGATTTTTCTGCGGCTACGAGAGAAATGCTCATCAATACGCTCCTTCATACCACTAAGCAGCTTTGGGAATAAGTCTTGCGCAAAAACTTTGCTACGTAGCAGACCATCACAAATAATTAATGTGTCAGTTCCGAAGTCTTTTTCAAGTAAGGCGAATAAAATAGCCCATTCAACAAGCTCACGGTAAACCTGAACCCAACTCGGAGAGACAGGCTCTCCCTTTTTTACTGGTCGGATCATATGCGAAAGCTTAGATAGGCTATCAACTTCTAGAAAGTGCATCATCCGCCCTAAAGCTGTTTTAGGGGACCCGTCTGCATTAAATTGAAATTTAGTTAGTTTATCGATTGGAGTTGTGGGAGAGATGGCTTCTAGGCAGTACTCATTGTTACTACTGTCAACAACCCTTACTAGCTGAATTAAAAAAGGGTCAAATTGCAACTGATTGTTTCCACCATCAGTTGCAACCAACGAAATTGATGTCGTTGCGCGTGGTTGAATTTGGCGGGTTGCAGATTTTAACGGCTGAATTTCAACCCTTAAAGCATCTAAAATTCCTTGATCAGTATTTATGCAATCCGCAATAGCTTCTTTAAGTTGGGCTTGGGTCGTAGGATCAATCATTATATATGAAACTCCATTGTGACTGAAGCAGTCACCTTGATGCTTATAGTATAGACTATTGCATGTATAAACACCAGATACGAATGCACAAGCCGTCCGCCACCTTAAGAAACATTTGCCCTGCTAAAATAAGCTATAAGTTCCTTTCGGTTGTATAGAATCCGTGTCCCCTGCTTTATATACTTTGGGCCACCGCCCCGGCTTCTCTGTGTTTTCAACGTCGCTGCCGACAATGAAAACAGCTTCTCCACTTCTTTTTCCGTCAGGTATTCCTTGCGGCGAATCCGCTCCATTTCACAGATTGTCTCGGCAACTGGGGCGAGAATTTTCTCCAAGGCATCAGCAACGGCCTTTTCAAGGTCGATTTCTTGGTCGTTGATGGTGAGTTGTCTGGGAACGCCCATGCGATTCTCTTTCTTGGAGTTAAAAACATGATCACTGCACCGGAAATGACTTTCCCTTGATTTGTTATGCCTCCGCCTGTGCTCTGGCCTGCTCTTTGGCTATAGCCATCAGGTAGCTGAGGTCTTCCCCCAACACTTCCGCCATGCGTTGAGCGTCTGATATCTGCACACCTTGGGGCTTGCCGGTGTTGGACGCTTTGCTGCGCATGGCTGTCCAGCGGGCAGCTGCCGCTTTGGGCGAATCTTCCGGCCAGACCAGGGCGGCGAATTCGCCTTTTTTTATGCCCCTTTCTTTGACGCGTTTCGCCACAAGCTCCACAAAAACCCGCTCCAATGCCATGGCAAAATTGTATCCAGTGGTCATACGTATCCTCCGGTGGTACTCACTATACCGGAAATTCCTTTATTGTCTATTCTTAAATTCCTGCTACTAAAAATAAGAAATTCCTTGAAAACATATAAAGGAGGTTGCAGGGATGTGTCATTTCTCATTGTTACTTAAAGGAAATATCTTTTGTGGGAAGGACGCTGGATGGCTTGGCCAACGTGGAATACCCCAAAAAACTATTCCGAAAGTTATCCATGTGTTGGGCGGAAATAATCATGGCTGCTGAAGGCAAAAGACTCTCCAACAACATGGATGGAATAGAATTTGTGGCTTGTATGGAGACGATCAAGGAATTTCTTCAAAAAAGCTGGAAGCACTCCCAGATTCACCGGCAGTTGAAGCAGGAAGGCAAGATAACCATGTCCTACGGGGCGTTTTGCTACCATATGCGCCGTCTTTCTTTGGACCAGCACAAACCGGGGGAAACGCCTCACCTGTGCAGGCAAAAAAATTGCTCCGGCACCTGTGCGCCCATCAGCCGGGCCACGCCATGTAACTACTTCCGGAAGCGCCTTTCCCAATCCGCGTGACATGAACCCGGACGAAGCCCTTTAACCCAAGGAACCAACAACTATGGCAACCATTCATTTCATTCAGCAAGGCAAGGGAGGCGTCGGCAAATCCATGATTGCCGTCATCCTCTATCAGGTGCTGGGGCATCTGGGCAAAGAGATCATGGCCTTTGATACCGACCCGGTGAATTCCACCCTGGCCGGATTCAGGGAGTTCGCGGTCACGCGCTTGGATATCCTGAAAAACGGCGATATCGACCCGCGTGAATTCGACGTGCTCATCAACGAGATAGCCGCACTGCCCGTAGACACGCACGTCATTGTGGACAACGGCGCGTCTTCCTTTCTGGCGCTTAACAGCTATATCAAGGAAAACGACGTGCTCGGTATCCTGACCGAAAGCGGGCACAACGTCTTTTTCCACACCGTTATCACGGGCGGCCAGGCCATTGGCGATACCGTGCTGGGGCTGCGTTCTCTGGCGCTTGGGTTTCCCGAATCGCCCATTGTGGTCTGGCTGAACCCGTACTTTGGCGAAATCCGCATGGATGACCGCTCGTTTGAAGAATTCAAGGTTTATCAGGAATTCAGCGACCAGTTTCACGCTGTTATCACCATTCCCCAGGGCAACAAGGCCACCCTCGGCAAAGACCTGGAAATGCTGTTCGCCAAGCGCCAGAGCTTTGCCACAGCCATCAACTTCAGCCAGTCCATCGTCATGCGTTCGCGCCTGTCTCGCTACTGGAACGAGCTTGTCTCCGTTGTGGAGCAGGCTGCCATCGCCTTTTAGGAGGACGTATGACGGACACTGAACACACAACGCATCCGGAAGAAGCTCCCGGAACGCAAACAGAAACAAAAAGCTCCTTGCCGGACGGCATTGGGCTCTCTCTGGAACAGGTGCAGAGGATGCTTGTCAAAACGCATAAAACTGTTGTGGATGACCATGACCCCATTCTCATGGTTGTCACCATCCTCAACGCCCACCTGACCGAAGTGGACAAGCTCCAGGCTCGGCACAGGGAAGGTCTTGCCAGGCTGATGGCAGACAAGACAGGCGCCTACGTTTCAGGAGTGCAGGCTGCGGTCGGCCAATTGACGGACAGCTTGTCGTCTGCATCTGTGGAGGGCATTCGCAAGGTTTTTGATGAACATGCCGCCAGGCTTAAACTCTTCAAGAGCAACATCACATGGCTCGCCGCCATTGTGGCGGTATCGGCCCTGCTTAACATGGCGGTGTTCGTGCTGGGAGGATTGCGCTGATGCTCATGCGCCCCTGCGACGACCCGCGCCTGCTGGAAGGACTGCGCCACTCCTGCGGCCCGCTCTTTATGGACGCCCTGGAAGATCCGGAAGTGATCGAAATCATGCTTAACCCGGACGGTTCGCTGTGGATTGAGCGCTACGGGCAGGACCATGAGCGGATTGGCGAAATTCCCGTGGCGCAAGGCAGGCTCATTCTTTCGCAGGTGGCCAGCGGACTCAACCTTACGGTGAACGAGCGTAGCCCCATTGTGGAAGGCGAGTTCCCCCTGGATGGCTCGCGCTTTGAAGGCACTTTTCCGCCCATTGTCGGACCTGGTCCTTCTTTTTCGCTGCGTAAAAAGGCCAGCCGGGTGTTTACACTGGCGGAATACACGGCTTCCGGCTCCATCTCGCCAGAGGTTGCCAATATTATTGAAGACGCGGTTCTGCGGCGCTTGAACATCGTTGTGGTCGGCGGCACCTCATCCGGCAAGACGACCTTCGTCAACGCGGTGATTGATGCCATTTACCGGCTCACGCCGTCGCACCGCCTGCTCATTCTTGAAGATACGGCGGAATTGCAATCCAAAAGCCCCAACGTGGTCTTTTTTCGCACATCCGTTCTGGCAAACGTGGACATGCGCACCCTGGCGAAAGTCAGTATGCGCTATGCACCCAAGCGCATTCTTATTGGCGAAGTGCGGGACGCCGCTGCGCTGGAACTGCTCAAACTCTGGAACACCGGGCATCCTGGCGGCGTCAGCACCTTTCATGCGGACAGCGCTGAAGAAGCTCTGCCACGCCTGGAAGAACTGGTGGAAGAAGCCGGGCTCGGTCCCAAGCAAAAGCTCATCGGGCGGGCTGTAGATCTGGCCGTGTACATGGAAAAAACACAGGACAACAAACGGCGGATATCCAGCATCGTCAAGGTCAACAGGTTCAACCACAAGGAGGAAGTATATGAAAAGGAAACACTTTACACCGTTGCCGCGTAAGGAGGGAATAAAGACCGTATGAAAGCGCCCATACCCAATACCCCGGAAATTCGTTGCCGGGGCTGCAACAAGCTGCTGGCACGCGGTGCCATTGAAGCCGGTGATATCGAGCTTCATTGCCCGCGCTGCAAAACCCGCCTGCATCTGAGGGCCACGCGCCCCAGCCACGCGCCGCATGACGGCCTCCACGGAGACCTTCATGAACGCGAATCATCTTCCCAGCCAAAGCCTTAGTTCCCGCCTTTTTGTTACCGGCCTGGCAGCATTTTGCCTTCTGGCCCTGCCGGATATCGCCGCTGCCTCGGGCGGCATCACGGAATTTTCCAGCCCGTTGGAAAAGGTGGTCAACACCATCACCGGGCCTGCGGGCAAATGGATTTCCATTGTGGCCATGGCGCTCTGCGGCGTCATTTTCATCATGAACAAGGACGACATCAGCGGCGGCTTCAAGCTGCTTTTGTCCGTGGTCTTTGGTATTTCCTTTATCGCCTTTGCCGCCAGCATCGTGAACTCGGTGTTCTCCTTCTCCGGAGCGGTGATATGAGGCGCTACCTTCCCATTCACCAATCCCTGCACCGGCACGCCCATGTGCTTGGCGCAGAGCGCGAACTGGTCATGACCAGCGCCCTCATCGCGCTCTTGGTAGGCGTGGGCGGCCTGACGGCTGTTTCCATCGTCTCAGCCATTGTCTTCTGGATAGCCTCCGTCTTCGCGCTGCAGCGCATGGCCAAGGCCGATCCCATCATGAGCCGCGTCTGGCTTCGGCACATCAAGCAGCAGGAATTCTACCCGGCCAGGGCAAGCCGCTGGCGGCTGGTTGGGGGCTTCACATGCTGAAGCTCATCGACTACCGCACCAAAACCAGGGGCCTGCCGGACCTCTTGCCCTATGCCGCGCTTATCGCTCCCGGCATTGTGCTGAACAAGGACGGTTCGTTTCTGGCGGGCTGGGAAGTGCGCGGACAGGACACGGCCAGTTCCACGGAAAGTGACCTTTCCCAGGTTTCCAGCCGGTTCAACAACGCCGTAAAGCTGCTGGGCAGCGGCTGGATGCTGCACATGGACGCGATCCGCAGTTCGCACCGGGCTTACCCGCCAGCGGACAAAGGGTATTTCCCTGATCCGGTGACGCGGCTCATTGACGACGAACGACGCGAGTTCTTCAGCGGTAACAGGTGGTTCAGCACCAGCGCCATTCTTACCGTCACCTACAAACCCAACTTCCAGGACTCCAAAATAGCGGGCAAGGCGCAAGCTGGCGTGGCCACGTCCGATGCTCTGGAGAAAGCGCGAAGCTACTTTCAGAACATGCTGGATGAGCTGGAAGACGCGCTTTCCAGCATTCTGCGCATGGAGCGGCTGGTGGAATACGCTATGCCCGACGCGGACGGCTTCGACTGGGTCCAGTCGGATCTGTTTTCGCATATCCAGTATTGCACCACAGGCACGTTGCATCCCGTGCGCGTACCGCAAACGCCCATGTATCTGGATGCCTTGCTTGGCGGCGAAACCCTGGTGGGCGGCATTGTGCCGCGCCTGGGTAACCGCCATCTGGCAGTGCTTTCTCTGGACGGTCTGCCACAGGAATCGTACCCGGCCATATTGCGTGATCTGGATGCTCTGGCCCTCGAGTATCGTTTCAGTAGTCGCTTTATCTGCCTGGATCAGTATGACGCGGCCAAGGAGATCAACTCTTACCGCAAGGGCTGGCGGCAGCAGGTTTTCCGCTTTCTGGATCAGTTCTTCAACAACCCCAACGCCCGCGCCAACCGTGACGCTTTGCTCATGGCCGAAGACGCGGAAACCGCGCTCACGGAAGTGCAAGGTGGCTACGTGAGCGCAGGCTACCTGACTACAAGCATTGTTTTGATGCACGAGGACCAGGAACAATTGCAGGACTGGGCGCGGGATTTACGCCGCACGGTGCAGACGCTGGGTTTCGGCTGCCGCATTGAATCCATCAACGCGCTGGAAGCGTGGCTCGGCACGCATCCAGCCAATAGTTACGCCAATTTACGGCGTCCCATGGTCAACACGCTGAATCTGGCGGATCTGCTGCCGCTTTCGTCAGTGTGGACAGGCTCCCCGGTATGCCCGTGCCCATTTTACCCGCCAAACTCCAAGCCGCTGGCCGTCTTGATGACGGACAACTCCACGCCGTTCTGGTTCAACATCCATGCTGGCGATCTGGGGCACACGCTCATATTCGGGCCGACCGGTGCAGGTAAGTCCACTTTGCTGGCCTTTATCGCCGCGCAGTTCCGCTGCTATGAAAATGCTCGCATCTTCGCCTTTGACAAGGGCATGAGCATGTTCCCGCTCTGTTTCGGGGCTAGGGGC
>OGHF01000677.1_pt1 | contig 22660 bp, 10 predicted proteins | sample 1571481 | NCBI WGS metagenome assembly OGHF01 (sample SAMEA2581952, study PRJEB24529) | metagenome | biome: Human gut stool | place: China | collected 2011
TGCAATTTACTCAAAAAATCTTCATTTTAACCTTGACTTTTAATAGTTAGACTTTATTTTCCGCATTTATTTTCTTTCACTTATTTTTCCCGCTTTTTCCCCTCATTTCTTTTCTCGCGTTTATTTTCTTTCATTTATTTTTCCCGCTTATCTCCCCCATTCATTTTTCCGTTTTTCTTTTCTCCCGCTCTTTTCTTCTCGTTGTCATTTTCTTTATATGCATTCTACTCTTTTTTCCGTTCTTCGGAAATCAATCTGCGGATCGCGTCCACTGCCACCCGGATCGCCATGTCCGTATCGTGCACTACCGGGTTCTCAAGTCCTGCTTTCTCACGTTCCTGATTCGCGATCACAAGAAAACACGAGCCGACCCGCACCCCAAGGCTGCTCGCCACAACAAACAGAGCCGCCGATTCCATTTCCGAGGCAAGACAGCCGAGTTGTTTCCACGCCTCCCACTTATGAAGCAGATCGTAGCCTACCGGCTTTCTCTCCGGTTCATGCTGACCGTAAAACGAATCTTTGCACTGTACAACTCCCGTATGGAACGGATATCCTTTTGATTTAACAGCTTTCACAAGCGCATTCGTCACTGTCAGATCGGGCACTGCCGGAAATTCGATCGGCGCATACTCCCTGCTCGTTCCTTCCATCCTGATTGCCCCTGTTGACACAACGATATCTCCGCTTTTCACATCTGTCTGCATTCCGCCGCAAGTTCCGATCCTGATAAACGTATCCGCACCGCACCTACAAAGTTCTTCCATTGCAATAGCTGCCGACGGTCCTCCTATTCCCGTAGATGTAACGCTTACCTTCACTTGATCGAGCGTTCCTGTATATGTCACATACTCTCTGTTATCTGCAATCAACACCGGGTTATCTAAATATTGCGCGATCTTCACACATCTTTTCGGATCTCCGGGCATAATGACGTACTTCCCGATTTCCCCTTTTGCAGTTTGTATATGATACTGTCTGTTCGGATCTTCCGAATAATTTTTCATCTGCTGTTCCTCCTCACTTTGCCGGTAAAAACAAAACCGCCGCAAAACAGACAGGCTATTTCAAAAAATCCCCCATCTACTTTGCGGCAGTTTGCTCTGCATTTTTTACCTTTTATATAATAGTGAACCGCCCACCGGTTAAATCCAATGGGGTTCCGGTTTCAAGTCAGAAGCTGCCTGACATCTTAATACTCAAACACTGCCACACCATAGGCCGGAAGCGGGTATGCGATCGAATACGCCTGACCGTCGCATTCCTTTTTCACCGGTTTGTAAGTAAGCGGACGTTTTTCCCCTTTTCCTCCGTACTTTTCCTCATCACTGTTCAAAACAAGCTTCAGCGTTTTCCTCGTCGGAACGCCGACTCTGTAATCTTCTCTTTCCACAGGAGTAAAGTTGCAGACGAAAAGCAAATTCTTTTCTTTATTCTTGGAATGTCTTACAAAGCTGTAAATACTTCTGAAAATATCATCCGCATTGATCCACTCAAATCCCGCCGGATCATTGTCCATTTCATAAAGAGCTTTATTGTTTTTATACAAATGAAGCAGATCCCGATACCAGTTCTGAATATCTCTGTGCTCAGGTTCGGCGAGCAGGAACCAATCGATCTCTCTCTTTTCGCTCCATTCTCTAAGCTGTGCAAATTCCTGACCCATGAACAGAAGTTTCTTTCCCGGATGGCCCATCATAAACGCATAGCCTGCTTTTAGGTTGGCAAATTTATCGAACCCAAGTCCCGGCATTTTATTGATCATCGAACACTTCAGATGAACAACTTCGTCATGCGACAACACAAGAATATAATTTTCACTGTATGCATACTGCATCGCAAACGTCATCATATGATGTGCATTTTTACGGAAATACGGATCAAGTTTCATGTACTCCGTAAAATCGTGCATCCATCCCATATTCCATTTCAGGCTGAAACCAAGGCCGTCGTCTTCGGGCGATCCTGTCACCTTCGGCCATGCCGTCGATTCTTCCGCGATCATCACAGCGCCTTTGTTCCGTCCCAGAACAACCGAATTCAAATGTTTAAAGAAATCGATCGCCTCAAGATTCTCGTTGCCTCCGTATTTGTTCGCGACCCACTGTCCGTCCTGTTTTCCGTAATCAAGATAGAGCATCGACGCAACAGCATCCACACGGAGCCCGTCCACATGGAAATGTTCGATCCAGAATAATGCGTTTGCAATCAGGAAGTTGCGCACTTCCGCTTTTCCGTAATCAAATACTTTCGTTCCCCAATCCGGATGTTCTCCGAGTCTGGGATCTGCATACTCGAATGTCGGAGTTCCGTCAAAATCAGCAAGCCCGTGAGCATCTTTCGGAAAATGCGCCGGAACCCAGTCAAGAATCACTCCTATATTGTTTTTATGCAGAAGGTCAACCAGATATGCAAAATCTTCAGGACTTCCGTATCTTGAAGTCGGCGCATAATATCCCGTAACCTGATATCCCCACGAACCGTCAAACGGATGCTCTGCAATGCCCATCAGTTCTACATGAGTGTATCCCATCTCTTTTACATATTTTACGATCGCCTCGGCGAACTCTCTGTATGTGTAGAATCCTTCATCTTCCCTTCCCGGGTGACGCATCCACGAACCCATATGAACTTCATAGATCGACATCGGATTCTTCTTATGATTCCATGTCTTCCGCGCTTTCATCCATGCGTCATCCGTCCATCTTATACGGGAAAGATCCGTAATACGAGACGCCGTTCCCGGACGAAGCTCCGCATAATTTGCAAACGGATCCGCCTTATAAAGAAGCTCGCCTTTCTGCGTCTCAATACAGAACTTATAAAGCTGTCCTTCTTTCGCTTCCGGTACAAACTTCACATAAATACCTAGAGGCTCCTGACGCTCCATTCTGTCTCTTTCCAAATTCCAGTCATTAAATTCCCCGACTACAGACACATTCTTCGCATTCGGCGCCCATACCGCGAAATAAACGCCCTCCGTTTTGTCGTTCACTACTTTATGTGCGCCTAATTTTTTATAGATCTCGTAATGGTTTCCCTGACCAAACAGGTAATGATCCAATTCTCCTATCTCATAGGCATGTTCATTCGCTTTCATACTTGCCGCATCCGCCGCAGTGTTTTTCGCCGGACTGTTCGCCCTGTTCCGGCTTGCGCCGCCTGACGCCTTTTTCACCGCACTGCCCGCCATACCGCCGGCTGCATGATTCACGATGCCTTTGCCTGCACTTTTTGCCGCGTTTCTGCCCGCACCTTTTCTCCTTGCCATAAAAGCCCACCTCGCCGTTTCCTCATAATAAAATATCGAAGCGTTTCTGCCCGCTTCCGTGATAGTTTCATTATACTTGATTCCGTCCAAAAAATAAAGAGAAACAGACAGCTCTTTCCCGCCCGTTTCTCTTGTATTTTGTCTATTTATGCACACATTTTAAATTATAGTCTATTATCGTGCTTCTTTATATATTAAAATCTTTTTCAGAAAGAATAATACGGTCTGACTCGTCTGTATTTCTTCCAAAAACTTTCCGCATCAATTTCTTCGCGGACGCCTTCTGAGAATGACGGATCGCGTCATCCATAACTTCTTTCACTTCCGCAACCGTCACAAAATGATCTTCCCTCTGCAGAGAATCAATTTTACTATACAGCGCAAGAATTCCCATCTCGTCAATGTGATATCCGTTTTCTTTCGCATACGTCTGACCGAACGTAACAAGCTCATCGTTGATGAAAATCGGCACTTCCAGTCTTGATGTGAATTTTTTCCTGAATTCTCTGTTCGATGACAACAGTCTGTCAAGCGGCTTTCTCTGCTCTTCCAAGACGATCAGCATCTCGCCTGTATCCTGCTCCATCGCTTTATTAAGACGCGCAACTGTCTTTTCATTCATTTTGGACGCTTTCTCAATGATCAGAGCGCCGCCGTAAAGTTTTTCGACAATATCGCTGATCTTCTTCTTATTCAGAGAATCTCCTGTCACGATCGCGACCTTGCCCTGACGGATGTCTCTTTGCTTCTGGATCGCTTTCACGACGTCAACGGCAAGAACCGTTTTTCCGTTGCCTTTATTTCCAATGATAAGCAAGTTGCCCGTTCTCGAAGTCCCTTTTCTGTTCGTACAGTTCTTATCCTGCTCAAGCACATCGACAAGCTGTTCGCTCATTCCGCGCACCGGAACAAAGTAAGAAAACAGTTTCTTCTGTTCCTCTGTAAGTCCGGCTCTCGTTCCGATACCGCTTTGCATCTCAAGGTCATATCTTCCATGTACGACAAAACCGGTATCCATTGACAATGCATCCGAGATCTCATCGAGCGGAAGCGGCGCAGTCTTACCTGTCGCAATCAGCTTCGCAGTCTCTTTACGGCTAAGCGGTGTCGTCGCCGACATAATGTCGATCGGCTCGTCATCATCAGGAATCTCTCTGTCGTCATCCTCTCCCGAATAATCAGGATTTACTGTGAACTCATCCTCAATGTCCTGAATCTCTTCCGCGTCATCTTCCCCGAAGAAATACTCGTCATCTGCGTTTCCTTCCGCCTCTTCGATCACTTCATCCGCTTCTTCGTAGTAATCTTCTTCCGGTTCTTCAATCACTTCTTCTGACTCTTCATAGTAATCTTCTTCCGGCTCTTCGATCACTTCGTCTGCTTCCTCATAGTAGTCTTCTTCAAAGTAATCGTCATCCAAATCTTCCTCGAACTCCTCGTCGAAATCTTCGTCAAAGTCATCATCAAAATCATCGTCGATTCTAAGATCCTCCGCAACCTGACCCATGTTTTCGCTTGGTTCTTCTTTTCTCTTAAGATATACTCCTGTAGGTTCTTTCTTTTCTTCTTCCGGCGGGATAATTCCCTCAATTTCATCAATCATACGTTGAATATCCGGCGGTAAAATCGGTGTTGTTTTCTTATTCGTCTCCATAGTATCCCCTTTTGCTGTATCCCCTGCTGAATCTATAACTTCTTCTTGTTCCGATTCGGATGCTCCTTCTGCATCCGTCCCCTCTTCAACCGGCTCATCCTCTCCTGCATTTTCTTCAAATCCCGAAAGGATATCTTCCAAACTGATCTGACCTGTAATCTGATCGTCCTCTTTTATTTCAGCGGCCGCTTCCGCTTGCGCTGCCTCCTCCGCTTGTGCGGCTTCTTCTGCTTGTGCCGCCTCTTCCGCTCTTGCGGCTTCTTCTGCTTGTGCCGCCTTTTCTGCTCTTGCGGCTTCTTCCGCTTTCTCCTCTTCTTCTGCCTGTAATGCGGCGCGGCGTTTTTCCTCTTTCAAACGACTTACCATGTCTATATCTGCAACCGACTCAATCTCTCCGATCGCCTGCTCCAGATCCGCAAGATCTTCTTCATCCTCGATCTCATCTTTTCTTACCGGACGGAATTTGATCTGGGATGTATTTCCCATATCCTTTTCTTTGCCGAATTCCGACTCCTCTTCATCCTCAAAGTCAAAATCCATCGCTCCTGTTTCCGTCAAATCGAACTCCGACTCTTCTTCGTCTTCAAAATCAAAGTCCATCGCTCCCGTTTCCGTCAAGTCAAACTCCGGCTCTCCTTCATCTTCAAAGTCAAAGTCCATCGCTCCCGTTTCCGTCAAGTCAAACTCCGGCTCTTCTTCATTCTCAAAGTCGAAATCCATCGCTCCCGTTTCCGTTAAATCAAACTCCGGCTCTTCTTCATCTTCAAAGTCAAAGTCCATCGCTCCCGTTTCCGTCAAATCAGATTCCGACTCTTCTTCATCTTCAAAATTAAAATCCATCGGAGCTGTCTCGTCTTGGAAATCATCTGCCGTCAATTCTTCCAACTCCGGATGAAGAAGTTTTCTCAATGCAACGTCTAACGGCATCGTATCTCCCAGTTTCTTTTTAGCAGGCTGCCTTTCTTCTTCCGGCTCTGCGGTTGTCTCCAGCACATCCGGTCCTTTTATTCCTTCCGGTACGCGCTCCTCCGGCTCATCGACTCCTTCTGCTTCGGAAACATCCGTCGGCAGATATGCGTCTTCTGTCTGCCCGGCATCTTCCGCATCTATCGGCACCTGCTCGTCCTGTTCAACATGATCCTCTGCATCCTCCGCCGGTGAATCCGCTTCTAACGCCTTGATCTCGTCGGCTTCCCACGCTTCCGTATCTACTTCCACCGGGTCGTTCGGCAAAGTGATCTCTCTTACTCCTTCTGAGATCGTTTCCGGCATCATGTCCGGAACAAGTTCCTCCATTCCCTTCGGAACTCGTGCGTTCACCTGCTGTTCGGCAGCGAAATCAGCATCGGCAACTTCGGAGTCGGCAGCCATAAGTTCAGCTCCCGGCAAACCGTTTTCTTCTTCCTCCTGCTCGGATTCATCTGCCTCTGCATAAGAAAAAATATCAGGAATCTCCTCTGTCTCCTCGGACGTCCTTGCATAACGCTTATCGTACTTTTCCTGCTGGGAAGGAGTCAGTGGTTTGTACTGCATCTTCAGTTCCATCGCCTTATAGACATACTGCCCCTCGCTGAACCAAAGAATCAAATCGTCACACTCTTCCAGACATTCTGATGTCATACCGGCTTCCTGATACAGCTTCGCCAGTTCATATGCCCACTCTTCAATATATTCGGATTTCTTATATTCTTCAAGAGCTTCGATCTGCTGCTCGATCGGCGCCCTCTGCGCGCGGAGAATCTTATATCTTAAAATGTACTGATTCGGGTCTTTCGGCGCGATCTGCATAAACTCATCGTAAAAATCGATCGCCTCATCGACATTTCCCGTCTTAAGAGCCAATCCGCACAGACGGCTGATAATCTTACGGCTTCCTTCCGCCCGCTGATATGCAAGCGTCAAAATGTCATATCCCTTCTGATATTCTCCGGTTTTTTCATAAATTTCACTGACGTTTGACAACATCACTGCATTGCGCACGCGCCTCCAGTCAATTTCATCTGCGATCGCCGCCGCTCTGCTGTACGCGCCGCTCTCCATAAGTTCGAGCATCCGTTCAGTCTTTGATTTATATTCGTATTTATCCACCGCATTCACCTCATTAAAAAATAGTTTTGTACAGGGCAGTGTCTTTCCTTCTATGTTTCTTTACATACTATATCTTTCAATATTTTATCATATGCATTTCGCAATGTCAAAAAAATGCACCCTCAATTAACATTGAAGATGCATTTTTATAATCTATTTAATTTTTTCATATTCTCTTTATTTTTAAATCGGAGGCAAATATTAGATTCTGTTCCTGTAAGACCTCTGCCATTGTTATTTGATCTGCGGTCGATTTATTAAGACCTGCTTATTAAATCTTCCCTCCTTCAATTAACAAATTCGAGTTCATAACAGTATCCTTATCACATATCACTTACGTTCCTTGTTTCCGGTACCACCACACATATTAAACCCGATATGCACGAATGATAATCTACTCAATGTTTCTTTACACATCTTTTGAAATTCTGCTATATGTGGTATCTATATTCAATATGTCTGCAAATGTTAAATCTTTCTGATCTCTATCCGGACTTCCAACTCTCCGATCAATTCTTTCGTTATTTTTATTCCGGATCATCTATCCTTGAGCAAAGGTCTCTTCTCCACAGGAACTTACACTTGCCGTACCACTAACATATTGATGATTCACTGAAATCACGCTGTCCATTGGTCTTTCCCTCCTGCTATCCGTTTATTTTTAATCTAATCGGGCAACTGATACGATGCCTTCTTAGTTAAATATCCTTTTGAGATGCTTTTGTTTTTATTTTGTTGTATCTCTTTTGGATGTCTTTATAATATCACCTGAGTTTTATTTTGTCAATACATTTTTATAAAAAACTTTAAATAATTACATTTTACTTTTATATTGTATGAATTTTCTGACAATGTTGCTGTCTCTGCAAAAAAGAATAAGGCGTCCGTTACCGAACGCCCTATTCCATAAAAGCTTAAATGTTTACTGCCTTAATCAAAAGACAAGTTTTCACTATGCTCTTTTTCTTCTAACCGCTACATAAGCAATTACCGACATTCCCGCAAGTACAAGCCACAGAGCTACATGTGCCGTATCTCCTGTCTGTACGTTTCCGCCCTGTGACGGAGTTGACGGAGTCTGCGGATCATTCTTCGGCGGAGTCTGTGTCTTCGTCAAACCTTCTGCCGCTGAATTCAACTGTGCCAAAGCAGCTTTTACCTGATCTGCTGTTGCAGCCTCGTTATCCAAGATTGCCTTAGCAGATTTCAGAGCGTTTTCAAACTTCGCCCAGCTCTCTGCTGTGTAACCGTCGTTCTTCTTATCTTTGTACTTGTCGTAAGCTGCCTGAAGCTCGCTCTTATCAACAGACGGTTTTCCGGAAAGCTTCAATGCTACGCGAGCGTCTCTTAACGCATTAAGCGCTGCGTCTACCGCTGCCTGATCACTGTTGCTGTTGTCTTCCACGATTGCTTTTGCCGCTTTCAGCGCATCTGCATATTCTTTCCAAGAATCTGCTGTATAGTCTGCCTCTTTCAGATCTTTATACTCTTCGATCAAAGCTTTCAATGCATCTGTGTTTCCACGCTGTACAAGCGCTGTAACCGCATCGTTCAACGCTTTTGCTGCTGCATCGATCTCCGTCTGATCTTTGCTGTCTTTCAGTACCTTTTCTGCATCTGAAAGAACTGTTTTCATTGCTTTGTAAGAATCTGTTGTGTACAAGTTCGCATCAGCCGCTTTCGCTGCATCGATTGCTGCTTTTAACGCCTCTTTATTGATCTGCTCTACTTTTACTAATGCTGTATGAGCATCTTCTAACGCTTTCTTCGCTGCGTCTACCGCTGCCTGATCAAGATTGCTGTTGTCTTTCACAACTTTTTCTGCCGCTGTCAACGCATCTGTGTACGCTTTCCAGGAATCTGTTGTGTAGTCTGCCTCTTTCAGACCTTCTGCTTTATATTCTGCGATCAAAGCTTTCAACGCATCTGTGTTTCCACGTTCTACAAGCGCAGCAACCGCATCATTCAAATCTTTTGCTTTCGCATCGATTGCCGCCTGATCCTTACCGTTTGTCAGAAGTTCTTCTGCTTCTGCAAGAACTTTTTCCATTGCATTGTAAGAAGCTGTTGTATATGCGTTTTCGTCTTTTGCTTTTGCCGCATCTACTGCTGCCTGCAGTTTGCTCTTATCAAGCTGCGGATCTACCGGAGCTTTTACGAGAGCTTCTTTTGCCGCTTTCAATGCGTCTTTCGCCGCATCTACTTCTGCCTGTGTCTTATTGCTGTTGTCTGCCACGATTCCATTTGCAGCTTCAAGAGCTTCTTCGTATTTCACCCATGTCTCATGTGTGTAATCCGCTTCTTTCAGTTCTTTGTACTCTTCAATAAGAGCTTTCAATGCATCTGTGTTTCCGCGTTTTGCCAATGCTGCATGTGCATCTTCTAACACTTTCTTCGCTGCATCTACCGCCGCCTGATCGCTGTTGCTGTTATCTGTTACGATTGCGTCTGCCGCATTCAGAGCAGTCTCATAAGCGCTCCATGTAGATGTTGTATGATCCTCTGCTTTCAAATTCTCTTTTGCGTACTGATCGATCAAAGCTTTCAGATCTGTTACATCTCCGCGAGCAACAAGTCCTTTCACAGCTTCAGTTAATTCTGCAACCATTGCGTCGATCGCATCTTTTGTACCGTTTACAAGAAGCTGTTTTGCTTCTGCAATTTTAGCTTTTACCGGCTCTGCACTTGTTACTGTACTTGTTTCAACTTTCTTCTCTGCGTCTGCGATTGCTTTCTTCAGAGCGGATGCATCTACAAGTTTAGCTTCTGCGCCTTCCAGTTTCTTAATCATAGCAGCTACTTCTTCCTGTGTCTGTGCTCCTGTCGCCACAAGATCATATCCTTCTTTAAGAAGAGCATTAAACGCTGCTGCGCTATCTGTTGTTGCGTTAGACGTATCTACCGCTGACAATACGCTCAATCTTTCGATCAAGGCTGTAATGTCTACGCCCGGTGTCTCGCCTTCTTCCGGTTTTGTTCCGTATACTTCAAGCTCTACAACGTGGTTTGTTGTTGTGTCATTGTTTGCTCTTCCGTACATATAAACACGAACAAACTGTGCTTTTGTTCCTGCCGGCAACGTCCATGATTTGCCCTTTGCAGTTTCTGTATAGTCTGTGTCAAAATTACTCTGACCTTCTTTGTTTAATTTATGAACGTTCCCTTCATCTGCATTGTAGACGATTGTAGCTTTTCCTTCTTTGAAGTCTGTTTCTTTTTCTGCTACAGCTACTACTGTATCGCCATATGTTCTACCATCACCCCAGTAACGATACAGTGACAAGGAATTCACATCACATACATCCCCTAAATCAACCTGCATATAAGAGGATTCGCGTCTGTTGTCCGCACCAAACTCAGCATAATTATTTGTGTTCTTAGTTCCATCTACAGCCATAGTCATCGGTCTGTCGCCGCCTTTTGCTGCATCTGTATCATCTTTCGTCCATTTTGCTGTTACGTTTGCATCTTTGGCGATGTTCTTTGCTTCTACTTTTTCTCCGTAAATTGCAAGATCAGCTACTGTAATGAATTTATTTTCATTCGCTGATTGCCAGTGATAGGAAGAAATTCCGCTGATGCGTACATATCTCGCTTCCTGTGCCGCGAATGTGATCTCCTCAGGGAAGAATGACTCATCGTTTGTATTTGTAATCTTGCTTGAAAGATCAAGTCCGTTTTCTCCTGTTACCGGAGTCCATGTCGTACCGTCTTTACTAATCTCTACGATCAGCTTTTTAATATTACCTGTACATGCCCAGTAATTCTGTGCTCCATTGAAGTATCGCGGTGTGTAATCAACCTGATCCAACTTATATGTAGCTCCCAAATCGACTTTCAGCCATGCGTTATCGCTGTTTACAGTGCCATTTTCTACTTTCTGACTTGTCCAGAATGTTGTTTTGTCTCCGTCCAAGATCTTGTCTTTGCTTCCTTCACTTGTCGCGGAAACTGTGATCATACTATCTGTAAGTTCAAGTTTCGGAAGTCCTTCCGGCTCTCCCATCTTAGCTACTTCATCATATCCGTATGCGATATCGTACACAGATGCCGCTGTCACGCCTTCACCTGCTGTGATGGCAGCTTTTTTCACTGTATGGAATCTGTTATCTGCGTTGTAAGCAGATCCTTCCAGTGTTCCGTCTACATAAAGCTTCAGCATACCGTTGTTTTCTTTCACACCTACTACTTTATGCTCTGCTCCGTCATTGATTACCTTGCCGGAAACCGCTGTAGCGCCGTTCAGTGTGAAGGATGCTTTTCCTTCTGCCGTTACTTTCAACTCATACTGAGCATCCTGTTTTACGAGAGACTTCTCTTTACCGTCTGTAGTTACTGTTGCAGCTACTGTGAATCCGTTGTTGGAATTCAGAGATTTATCTGCTGCTGCAAGTTCTCCTGCTGTAACGCTTCCGTTTTCAACGATCACGTTATCTTTGTGATATACAACAGATGCAGCTTCTGTTGCTTTGTTGCCGGACATATCTTTAATATCCTGCGGAGTTACTTTTACTGTTGCTTCGTTTGCCGGAGCTTCTGCTAATTCGATATGATATGTTGTATCGTCTGCACTCTTCTTAACGGAAGCAACTTTTCCATTTTCTACCTTAAAGAGGTTTCCTGATACTTTCTCATCGAACTTCACTGTGATTTCTTTCGCACCGTCTGTCATAATTCTGTCGATCTTCGGCGCTGTTGTGTCTTTCTGAGCTGAAACGCGTAAGATACGCACTTCGTTCGGTTTCAGGTTCACTGTATATTCTTTGCCGTACTCTAATGTACCTGTCTGAGCAGATTCATCTGAAAGAAGATAGCTGTGCTCTAAGTAGTAGTTTAATGTGCCTGCATTTTCTGCAACACCCATTGTACGGTCAAATGTGAACTTGATCGTCTTATCTGCGCTTGCAGACGGGTTACGGAGTGAGATAATTCCGTCTGTTCCGTCGAAGCATGAGAATCCGTATGCTTCTGCCTGCGCTTCGTTTGAGTCAAAATTATTTAATTTTGTAACATCTGGTTTTCCGCCGATCATCTTGGAGTTTTTGAGCATATGGTAGTTTGCCTCTGCCCACTCAAGGAATTCTCCTGTAATCTCGTATTTTCCGTCTGTCATAATACTGTCAGAGTAGTACAGCTCCCAGAATGCTGTTCCACGAGTAGAAAGCATGTACAGATAGTTCTGGAAATCTTCATCTGTAGCGGTATTAACCGTCATTCCTGTTCCTTCTTTTCCGTAAATCGGATCATGGTTGTAAAGGTTCTGGAGCGGGAACTGGAACTGATGATTCTTCAGGAAATCATAGTAACAAGCGTCACGGTATGTGATCTGCTTGTTCATCTTTGTCGTTCCAAAAGATGCGTCTCTTTGATCCGCTGTACACTGAAGCCATACGGAGTCCGCCCACTGTAAATACCACGGACTCGGGTTTACATAACATGTAAGGGAAATCCAAAGATTATTAATATTGTCTTCTTTTTCACTCTTACGAACTGTTTCCATCAGATCGATCCATGCTTCCCACAGATCAGTCACATGATACATCTGATGATAACCGCCTGTCATATGGTGGTTTGACTCGCTGTATACCGGAACACCGTCTGCTCCGCCTGCATTATTAAAATGGTTGTACTGAGCATTGTCTGCGAATCCATCCCATTTCCAGTAGTTGACATCCCATTTTTTCTGCCATTCAACTGCCATTTTTGTAAAGTTATCTACATATGTGCGGTCAGCCACGTCGATAGAGCCGCCGGCTTTACTTCCTTTTTTTGCTGTCTGAATAATATCTGCTAATGTACTATAGAAGTTATATCCGCCTCTCGGTCCAACCCATACTCCGAAGTTACTTCCAAACTTCTTAACAAGTTCGCTGGATGGTGCCAGTTCTTTCGGGAATTTCTCATTAAACGTCCAGAAACCTTTGTTGTTAATTGTTGCTCCGGATTGTTCGTGCGAACCTTCGCTTATTGATCCATTATTATATGCATTCCATCCATCGTCTACTACATAGGAATCAAGAGGACTGACTTCCGCTTTATTCAACTCGCGGTCAATCTCAATGAAGGAATTCAGAATATTCTCATCACTGATCTTCATCATGTTATCGAACCATGAGTTATACTGTGTACGGAACTCTGACGGAGTTGCGATTGACTTGATGTACTCGAAGAAGTCTGCCTGAATAACTTCCTGCTCTGTACTTCTTGCCGCACCTGCAACTGTCTGCCATGTCACATACTTATCGTCTGTTGTCAACTGATTATCTTCTTTCAGCCTGCTGAACGTCTTACCACTGTAATAACGCATAAATCCTGTTCCGTTTACGATCTCTGTATCCGCTGCCGGGAACTCACATCCGAAGAACATTCCCTGAATGTAGATCGGCTGTCCGAGGTTCGCTTTGAACTCTTCCATCTGAACAACGCCGCCTTGACCTCTCGGAATTGTCCACTGTGCATCGGACTCTGCCACTTTCAGAGACTCAAGGTCGATATAGTCGATCTCAGCATCTGCCATCTTGTCATCCGGCACGTCGATCTCAAGGAATTTACGCATGAAGTGATCGCCTTCGTACATTACGATTACTTCGTCGATTGAATACTCTACGTTTTTGTGAGTGTACGGTTTGAAAGAAAATGTTACTTTCTTACCTGTTTTCTCTTTACCGTTGATCGTTGCCGTTGTATCTTCGACTTTGACTGCCTCATTGCCGTCTTTCAGCTCTAAATCGCTTGTCTCAAACGCACGGTCATCCGTATCTATCGGAGCTTTCTCTGCATGGAGATTAAACTCTGCTCCGCCGGCAAATCTTTCCCCATTGTTTGAAGATGTTGCTACGAACTTAATCTGTTTCGCAGTACATGCTTCTTTCAAGTTTACATAAATCGGATTTACACCATTGTACTCAAAATTGCCTTTTGCGATCGGTTCTCCCCAATCTTTTGAAGCATAATCAAGTTTTTCCGATGCTGTTGATGCATACAGTTCATATCCCTTGATATTTCCGTTTGTGTTTTCTCCTTCTTTTCTCGGTGTATAAGAGAAGGACTGGAATGTCACATCTTTTCCGAATGTGATTACTACATTATGCGGATAGTCCTGATCACCTTGTCCAGCCCCCCCATAATTTGAATGCCAGATACTCTCTGTTCTTCCATCTAACAAGTTAGATGCCGGTCCATCTGAGTCTCCGCTCGCATTCTGGTAGCTGTCTGCTGTTGCTTCCCAACCCGTCCGATTGATTCCCGGTAAGGTAATAGGGTCTTTTTTCTCTTTCGTTGTCTTAACAACGAATTCTTCACTTCCTTTTTGCGGAGTGAAGGTTGTTCCTTCTCCACCAGTTCTTTTGTTCACAATTTCAGTCGTAGACAATTTTTTGTCCGCTGTTGAAAATATTCTTTCGATGGCTCCGTTTCCGATTGTAACAGTATTATCTTTCTGCTCAACGGTTACTTTACCATACGGAACTGCAGTTTCATTTTCTGCCGCTCCGGCAACTGATGTTGTGGAGAAGACGCTCGTCACAACCATAGCTGCTGCGAGCGCTGCACTGAAAAATTTCTTTTTCATAATAATCTCTCCTTTCTCCCGTGAATTTGTTATGTTTTTCACAGTCTGCATCTATTTTATGATAACATATTCCCCTCTTTTTCGATACATCTAATATCAGTTTCGTTATATTTGCTTAATTTCCGTCAATTCATTCAATATTTTTTTAAGATTTTGTCGGTTTTTCTTAAGAATTTTTCTTTTTATTTTCCGCAATTTATTAAGACGACTATAATATCCTGTTTATGTCAGGAAATAAAGGGAATCCTGTAAATAACACTTAAAGGAGTTGCATTATATATGAAGAAACTCATTTATCCGGCAGCGCTTATTCTGCTTTTTATTATATTGACAACGACAATTCTGCCTGCCGACGCCGTCTACGGATCGAATACGGACTGGCTCTCCCAACATGCCGCTCTTGCGGAAACGATCCGTGACGCCTGCGTGGAACAGCACACGCTTCTTCCCGACTGGATCGATCTCGGAAGCGGAAGCAGCGGATATCAGTTTTCTTATTATGGATTTTTAAGACCTGATATTTTGATCGGATGTCTGTTTCCGCAAGTTCCGATGGTTTACATCCTGATCGGCTATATGCTTGCACTTTATCTCGCTTCCGTTCTTTTATGTTATATGTGGCTGCAAAGCGAGGATATTTCCCCGTTCTTTTCCTTCATCGGAAGCGTTTTATTTTTGACTGCGGGATGTCTTTTCCATATGCATCGTCAGATCATGTTTGTCAATTATCTGCCGTTTTTGATCCTTGCTTTTTTGTGCGTGAAGAAACGTAAGTTTCGCTTTCTCCCTCTTTGTATGCTTCTGATCTGCCTGCACAGCTTCTATTTTGCGATCGCCGCATTTGCCGCGATCGGCTGGTACTGGCTGAGAACGGAAAAAGAGACATTTTGGAAAGATTCGTTTTTCAAAAGATATATCCCTTCCGCCGTTCTTTCCGTATGCATGGCGGCGGCGCTCCTTCTGCCGACAGGACTTGTACTGATGGAGCACAGACGAAGCGGCGGCGGATTTTCTCTTTTGAAAATATTAGAGCTTTTCGGACCGAATATCTCTATGAACGGCATCTTGTTTAACGAATACGGACTGGGGCTTACATTGATCTGCTTTTACACGATACTTGCCGGATTAAATAAAAAAAATCCTGCCAAAAAAGAATTCTTTCCTGACAGCGTTTTATTTTTATCTTTCGGATTGTTCGGTATCTTTTCTTACATTTTAAACGGAACGCTCTACGCCAGACCGAAGATACTTATTCCGTTTCTGCCGCTGTTCATCCTGCACTGCGTACGTTACTTAAAATCAGCGCACACCGAAACAGACCGCGTTTCATCGTATCCGCTCTATCCGTTTGCCGTAATGCTTCCGCTTGGTCTGCTCTGGTTCAGTCAAGTTCAGTTTCCGTGGATTTTGATCGAACTTGGTATTCTGTTTTTATTTTGCCTGATACAAAGACGGAAACAAAACCTTATTTTGCAAATGTTTAAAAATCCCCGCATTTTTGCCCGGGTAGAATTGCTCGTCTATCTGCTCATACTGATCGCCCCGGTCGGTATGTATATTACAACTGCCAGAAAGGAAAACTGGGTAAAGAAAGCAGATGTTTCGGCAAAAGAAACTTACACAAAACTTGCGGAAATTCCGATGGATCCGCTCTATCATTTTGACAGCCTGACCGAACCGCTTGCAAACGGAAACCGCGCCCCAGAAGCGAAAATAACAAGAAGTTCTATGTATTCTTCTGTGACAAACAGCGCTTACTCCGACTTGTATTATGACGTGCTGAATACACCGATCCGAATCAATAACCGGATCGCGCTGCTTACTTCCGATAATCCGTTCATGCTTCATCTTCTTGGCGTTCGGTATATCGAGACAGAAAAAGATCATATTCCCGCCGGGTATACACCTCTGTATTCTTCGGCAAAAGACACGGTGGTCGCAGAGAATAAAAACGTGCTTCCGAATGTTTATTTTACATCGGATACAATCTCTGAAAAAGAGTTTGACCGTTTCAATCAAATCGAACAGTTGGAAGCGATTTCCCGCAAAACCATAATAGAAAACACTTCCACTGATACGGACAGCGACGTTTACCTCCCCGGAAAGTTTATCACTCCTTTTGCCCCGAAACTGTCGGCAGACGGCAAACTTCCCGATAGTTTGACTATCAAAAAGACTGCCGATAAGTATGACATAATCTCAAAATGTCAACAATCGTTGACATTTTATGTTGAAAATACAGGTTTTGGCAACATTTTGTTGCTTTCTTTCCAGGTGGATAATAAAACGATCGATCCTGTTGTCATCGACATTAACAACATACGCAATAAGCTTTCGGGACTATTTGCGCCTTACCCAAACGGAAACAATATGTTTCACTATCAGTTTTCAGCGGACAGCGACTCGGGTATGACAAAACTAAAGGTTACTTTTCCAAAGGGTCATTTCACTGTCAGCAACGTACAGTGGCATTTATGTAATAAACATATTTTCGACGACAAGAACACAATTACAAAAGCGGTCTGTGACAGCAGAACCGAACGCAGCGCCTTCCTTTCAGGCACGACTGTTTTTTCCGGAAGCATCCATGCAGAAAGCAACGGGGTTCTCGCATCTGCGATTCCGCGGCAAAACGGACTTGAGCTTTACATCGACGGCAGACGCACAGATATTATCCGCGTAAATAAAGCTTTTGCAGGAGCACATATCGAAAAGGGGACTCATAAGATCGAATTTCGATTTTCTCCTCCCGGAAAACAAATCGGCTGTATCATCAGCCTGATATCTCTGTTGTGCTATTTAAGTTACCTGATTTTTACATTTGGAGTCTTTACTTCAAGAAAAACACAAAATATTACAACGGCTCACCATAAAAACGCGCTGTAAGAAATTCACTATAATCATTATAAGAAAGAGGGAACTGACTTTGAAACGAATTTACTTAAGCAAAGAACTGCTCACTTACATCATTACCGGAGGAATCACAACCGGAGTTAATTACATGTTATACGGACTTTTTCTATTTTTTCACGTTCCGTATATTGCATCTAACAGTATCGCATGGACAGGCGCGGTTATCGCCGCCTATGTTCTGAACAGAAAATGGGTCTTTCGGTCAAACAGACGGATTCCCGAAGAGTTTTTCTCCTTTGCTGCTCTACGATTTATCACACTGCTCGTCGAAAACGTTCTGCTTTGGCTTGCCGTCGATCAATTATCACTTTCTTTGATCGGCTCAAAATTAATCGTAAGCGTCGTAACCGTGATCGGAAACTATGCGCTCTGCAAATACCGCGTTTTCAAAACTGCCGCTCATGGGCAGGATCAAAATATGATCAGAAAGGAGCTGCTTCCATATGACAATCAAAAATAATCCTGCTGACGATGTGATCAGCATTATCGTTCCGTGTTTTAATGAAGAGAGCGTTCTCCCCGCTTTTTACAGCGCGGTTTCAGACGCCGCATCCTCGATCGAAGGCGCTGTCTGCGAATTTCTTTTTATAGATGACGGAAGTTCTGACCGAACGGCAGAGATCCTTCAGCATTTTACAGAGAAAGACGAGCGTGTCCGTTTTCTTACATTTTCCAGAAACTTCGGAAAAGAAGCCGCCATGTACGCCGGACTTCAAAATGCATCGGGAGACTACTGTGTATTTATGGACGCCGATCTGCAGCATCCGCCCGATCTGCTTAAAAACATGTATCACGCTGTCAAATACGAAGGATACGACTGCTGTGCAGGACTTAGAGAGGACCGAACCGGAGAAAATCCGATCCGCACGTTCTTATCCCGCTCTTTCTATCACTTGATCGGGAACGCATGTCATCTCGATATGGGAGACGGAAAAGGTGATTTCCGAATGATGAACAGAGCTATGACGGACTCTATTTTGGAACTCAAAGAATACAACCGCTATATGAAAGGGATCTTCTCTTTCGTTGGATTTGATACAAAATGGATTCCGTTTCACAACACTGAGCGCGCCGCAGGAAAAACAAAATGGAATTTCCGCTCGCTGTTCCGCTATGCAATGGACGGAATGTTATCATTTTCTTCCGCCCCCGCTTCCCTGCCCGGCTTCATCGGCATGTTTCTCCTGATCGCCGCCGTTGTCACAGGACTTGTTTCCGTTTTCACCGGACATAAAGCAAACTGGATCCTTCTGCTTGTCTGCCTGATCCTCGCGTTGAACGGCATACAGATGATCTTCCTGTCACTGCTCGGACAATATATGTCGAAAGATTATATGGAAAGCAAGAAACGACCGATCTATATTATAAAAAAGAAAGGGGGGTTTTAACCCCTCCTTTTCTACGACAGCTCTAAGTTTCCTGTATAAAGCTGATAATACGTTCCTTTCTGTGACAGCAACTCATCATGTGTTCCACGTTCGATAATACGTCCGTGTTCCAGCACCATGATCGCATCGCTGTTTCGGATCGTCGAAAGTCTGTGGGCGATTACAAATACTGTACGCCCTTTCATAAGGTTATCCATACCTTTTTGAACGATACTTTCTGTTCTTGTGTCAATAGACGATGTCGCTTCATCCAGGATCAGTACCGGCGGATCGGCAATGGCAGCTCTTGCGATCGCAAGAAGCTGACGCTGTCCTTGAGACAGTTCTTCTCCGTCTCCGCTCAAGCGCGTCTCATAACCTTTCGGAAGCATTCTGATGAATCCGTCTGCATGAGCCAGCTCTGCTGCCTTATAAACTTCCTCATCTGTCGCATCCAGTTTCCCGTAACGAATGTTTTCCATAATCGTTCCTGTAAACAAATGTGTATCTTGAAGAACGATACCAAGCGATCTTCGCAGATCAGCCTTTTTAATCTTGTTTATATTAATATCATCATAACGGATCTTTCCGTCCTGAACATCATAGAAACGATTGATCAGGTTTGTGATCGTTGTCTTTCCCGCTCCCGTCGAACCGACAAAAGCAAGTTTTTGTCCCGGCTTCGCGTACAGAGTCAGATCATGAAGCACCATGTGGTCTTCCGTATATCCGAACGTCATATCATAAAATCTCACGTCGCCTTTCAGCTCCGTATATGTCACTGTGCCGTCTGCCTGATGCGGATGTTTCCATGCCCACAAGCCTGTTCTTTCTTTACACTCCGTAAGATTTCCCTGTGCATCCTTCTTTGCGTTTACAAGAGTAACATATCCTTCGTCTACTTCCGGCTCTTCATCCATCATATTAAAAATACGTTCCGCACCTGCAAGAGCCATGATGATTGAGTTAAACTGCTGGGCAATCTGCATAAACGGCTGAGTAAAGCTCTTCGTAAACTGAAGATAAGACGCCATCACGCCAAGCGTAATGTTTCCGATGCCGAGTACCGAAAGCGCGCCGCCCAGTACAGCAGTCAAAACGAACTGTAAGTTTCCCATATTTCCGATAACCGGACCCATGATACTTGCAAACGTATGTGCCTTTGATGAACTGACGAACAGACTTTCATTCAGCTGATCGAATTCTTCTTCCGAAATCCGTTCATGGTTAAATACTTTCACGACCCGCTGTCCCGTCATACGCTCTTCCACAAATCCCGTGATATTTGCCAGATCAAGCTGCTGCCGTACAAAGTATTTTCCGCTGTTTCCTCCGACCATTCTCGCAACAGCCGTCATCACCCCGATCATCACAACGGCGAGAACTGTCAGGATCGGACTTAAAACAAGCATCGCAATAAATGTGACTACGATCGTAAGAGCCGACATAAGCACCTGCGGGATCGACTGATTGATCATCTGACGAAGCGTATCCGTATCGTTTGTATAAAGGCTCATGATCGAACCGTTTGTATTCCGGTCAAAATAACGGATCGGCAGTTTCTGCATATGTTCAAACATCTCGTCGCGGACACGTTTCAGCACGCCCTGCCCGATCACGACCATAAGTCTCGTGTAAATGAAGGAGGCAATTACGCCGCTCAAGAAAATACATGCCAATATACCAAGCGCCTGATACAGTTCTGTGTAATCCGGACTTTTTTGCCCGATCAGCGGGATAATATAATCATCCAGCAGAAACTTCAGCGACAATGAGACCGAGATCGTCGCAATCGAACTGACAAGAATACAGATCAGTACGATAATAAACTGTACTTTATATGTTTTCGTCACATATCCGAGTAGACGTTTTGCTGTTTTTAATGTATTTTTATTCAACGACGGTTTTGTCGGTTTCTTTTCTTTACTCACTGTCCTTTCCTCCTTTCATCTGTGATTCATATACTTCCCTGTAAATCGCATTCGTTTTCAGCAATTCCTCTGATGTTCCGATTCCGCTGATCTCTCCTTTGTCCATTACGATAATAACATCCGCATCCTCTACCGAAGAAACTCTCTGCGCAATGATGATCCGTGTCGTATCCGGAATCTCTTCTCTGAAAGCCTGACGAATCAGCGCGTCTGTTTTCGTATCTACCGCGCTTGTCGAGTCGTCCAGAATAAGGATCTTCGGCTTTTTCAAAAGCGCCCTTGCAATACAAAGTCTCTGCTTCTGACCGCCTGACACATTATTTCCGCCTTCTACGATCATCGTCTCATATTGATTCGGAAACTCTCTGATAAATCCGTCCGCCTGCGCCAGCTTACATACGCGTTCTACTTCCGCATCACTTGCAGTTTCATCACCCCAACGGATGTTCTCATAGATACTTCCTGTAAAAAGTACATTTTTCTGAAGAACGACAGACACCTGATCCCGCAAAGCTTTCAAATTATAATCCCGCACGTCTGTTCCGCCGACTTTCACTGTTCCCGACGTCACATCATACAGTCTCGGGATCAACTGCACGAGCGTTGACTTAGCGCTTCCCGTACCGCCGATGATTCCGACGATCTGACCGCTCTTTATATGAAGGTTTACATCTTTCAGCGAAAGATTGCCTCCCTCTCCCGCATAACTGAAGTTCACATGTTCAAATTCGATATCTCCGTTTGTAACTTCCGTAACTGCATCCGCTTTGTCTTCCATTTCCGGTACTTCATCCAAAACTTCGTTGATACGTTCCGTAGACGCTTCCGCGATCATGATCATAACGAATACAAACGACACCATCATAAGAGACGTCAGTATCTGAAGTGCATAGACGATCACACTTGTCAGCTCTCCTGTAAGCATATCTCCGCTTATGATACTTTCGCCGCCGATCAGCACCATTGCAAGAACGACTATATACATAGTAAACTGCATCGTCGGAGAGTTCCAGGCAACGATTTTCTCTGCTTTTGTAAAAAGCCGGAATACAATACCCGAGATCTTTCCGAATTTTTCAACTTCATGGTCTTCCCGAACGTACGCTTTCACGACGCGGGCTGCGTTGACGTTTTCCTGAACGACATTATTCAATTCGTCATATTCGTCAAACACCTTGATAAAATGCGGGTGCGCTTTCTTTGCGATAAAGATCAAAAGTCCTCCCAAAACCGGAATCGTGATCAACATCATAAATGCGATCGCAGGACTGATCGTCACCGTCATGATCAGGGACATCACGATCATGATCGGCGCTCTTGCGAGCAGACGGATCGTAAACATATACGCCATCTGTACATTCGTAATGTCGGTCGTCAGTCTTGTCACAAGACCCGGCGTTGAAAAATGATCGATATTACCGAATGAAAAATCTTGTATTTTATAAAAAATATCATGTCTTAAATTTTTAGCATATCCCGAAGACGCTACCGCCGCAAGCTGACCTGCCTTCGCTCCGAAAAAAAGCGCTACGACCGCAAGCAGTACGAGCAAAGCGCCCAGCTTTATGATATATGCCATATCTCCGTTCATGATCCCCACATCAATAATCTTCGCCATCAAAAGCGGAATGAGAACTTCCACAAACACTTCCGCGGCTACAAGAACAGGTGTCAGAAACGATTGTTTCTTATACTCGCGCACTGAGCGCAGTAATTTTTTATCCATCTTTTCTATTAGCTCCTCTCTCTACTATTGATTTTTGTTTACATGCTGCTTTCTTTCCCCCGAACTGTTTCCCTCCCGGCACAGTTTCCTTTGATCGGCTTTGATCACACTGCGCCGGCTGCCGCCGGCTTTTGTTTTTT